>Ga0247805_1000026_pt1 | contig 177174 bp, 190 predicted proteins | sample UWRJL044104R1_FD_180930 | JGI IMG/M metagenome (GOLD analysis project Ga0247805, IMG submission 180930) | Plant litter microbial communities from Arlington Agricultural Research Station in Wisconsin, United States - UWRJ-L044-104R-1 | ecosystem: Environmental > Terrestrial > Plant litter >... | reverse complement strand
TCAACGGCGACTGGCTCGACCAGCTCTACGTCTACTCGACGCTCAGGCGCTCCGGCCTCGGTTCGCAGCTCGTCGAGGTCGCGAAGCGCGAGCGACCGAACGGTTTACAGCTTTGGACCTTCCGAACCAACACACCCGCGCAGCGCTTCTACGAGAAGCACGGATTCACAGCGGTTGAAGAGACCGACGGATCACGCAACGAAGATCGCGCACCCGACATTCGGTACGTGTGGAAGCGCGACGCAAACCTGCCCGCCGTGATCACGGTCGAGACGGCTCGCCGCGTCGCGGGCGACCTGCTCGGCCACGACCTCGACCTCGTCTGGAACCAGGAGTGGCTCGAAACCGCCGACACGTGGGCCATCGTCGTCAACTCGCAGCGGTACTACATGACCCGCCTCGACCGGCATCGACTTGAGCCACCTCGCTTCGTGATCGTGCCCAAAGATGGCTCCGCGCCATCCATCGCCTCTGACGTAACCGGCGACGTCATCGGGCGAGGCGATATTGATGACGTCGCGCGCTTTCCGCGGATGCCCGACCGCTACCTCTTCTACTCGCAGCCCGCATCCGTCTGGCGGGAATGGCTGCCGCAACTGCGGTACTTCCGTCTCGAGGTCGTGCGCCCACGCGACGACGGACGTGACCAGTTCGTCGCGCGCTTCATCTGCAACGACGAGATGGATGCCGCGGCTCGCCTTGCGCGATTCGGAATGCAGACCCGCCCGAGCGAAGGCGGCCTCGAGTTTGTGAACCCTGCCTACCCCGGCATCGTGCAGCGTTTCGCCGCGCCAACGATCGACGGCATTCGCGTCGAGGTCACTATTGGGGCGCCGCACAAGTGGACTCCCGGTCGCCGAACGATCATCCTGAGCTTCTCGCTTCGTGAAGGCGGTGACCAGTTTCGACTCACCGAGGCAGACCTCGCCAATGCGCTGCACTTTGAGAAGCGGTTCGACGAGCTGGGCTGGCAGAGCGAGCTCGACCCGACGATTCGGGCGGAGCACGTCATTACACGCGAGCACTACCCCGACCTGTTCGGTTAGGTACCCATACGTTCCCAGTGGTTTACCAGAGAATTCATCGGTAGCCTCGGCTCGTGGACTTCGCTCTCGAACTGACCCCTGACCTCATCGTTGCCTTCCTCACGCTCTTCGTTCTGGAGATCGTGCTTGGTGTAGACAACGTCATCTTCATCTCGATCCTGGCCTCCAAGCTGCCGGTCGAGCAGCAGGCCAAGGCACGCAACCTCGGGCTCACGCTCGCGATGCTCATTCGCATCGGACTGCTGTTCTTCGCGTCGTGGATCATCTCGCTCACCAACGACCTCTTCGCGCTGTTCGGCATGGGGTTCTCCGGACGCGACCTCATCCTCATCGCCGGTGGACTCTTCCTTGTCTACAAGGCAGTGCACGAGATCCACGAGAAGCTCGAGGGCGCCGAGTCGCACTCTTCATCTGGCGGCAAAGCCGTCACCTTCGGCGCGATCATCGCCCAGATCCTGCTGCTCGACATCGTCTTCTCGTTCGACTCGGTCATCACGGCGGTCGGCATGGTCGACAACCTTCTCGTCATCATCGTCGCCGTTGTGCTGTCATTCGGAGTGATGCTGTTCTCGTCGAAGTTCATCTTTGGCTTCGTCAACAAGCACCCCACCGTGAAGATGCTCGCGCTCGCGTTCTTGGTGCTGATCGGTGTGACACTCATCGCCGACGGCTTCGAGGTGCACATCGACAAGGCGCTCATCTACGTGCCCATCGCCTTCGCGATCGTGGTCGAGGCGCTCAACCTCACCTACAAGGCTCGTCAGGAGAAGCGCAAGGGCACGCACGTCGACCCGGTCAAGCTGCGCAATGCCTACACAAAGGCAGATGACACGGACGCCGTCGCGGCCGCCACAACGAAGGGCGCGACCTCCGTCGGGCTGTCGCGTAAGCCGATTTCGGGCGGCAAGTAGCCGCTTTTGTGAGTTGCGCACCGTCACCCGCGGTGTGAGGGTGCGCAACTCACAAGTTCACCCGCCCGCGCCGCGAAAAGTGGAGTGCGACCGCGGCCTTTGCCCCGCAGCCGCACTCCAAACCTGACGCGCGCCCACTCGTGGTGGCCGCGCGACGCCGCCGGCACCCACAACTGGGCGCGCGGCGCGCGTCGGACTAGCCCGCGAGCTCCACGAGCACTGCCTCGAGCTGCTCCACCGCGAAGTCGAGGTCTTCAGCCGTTGCCACGATTGGCGGCGCGAAGCGGATCGTCGAGCCGTGGGTGTCTTTGACGAGCACACCGCGATCCATCAGCAGTTCGCAGACCTGGCGACCTGTCGCGAGCGACGGATCGATGTCGACCCCGGCCCAGAGCCCAGCACCGCGCACGGCAAGCACGCCGTGGCCGATGAGCTGGCGAAGTCCACCCTGCAGGCGATCGCCGAGAAGCGCCGCGCGCTCCTGCATCTCGCCCGTCGCGAGCAATTCGACGACGGCGCGTCCAACGGCGGCGGCGAGCGGGTTTCCGCCGAAGGTCGAGCCGTGCTCGCCGGGGCGCAGAACGCCGAGGATGTCCTTGTTGCCCACAACCGCGCTCACCGGAACGATGCCGCCGCCGAGTGCCTTGCCGAGCAGGTACAGGTCGGGCACAACGCCCGCGTTGTCGCACTGGAAGGTCGCGCCGGTGCGGCCGAGGCCACTCTGGATCTCGTCGGCGATGAACAGGATGTTCTTGCGCGTCGCGATCTCACGAACCGCGGGCAAGTAGTCAGCGGGAGGAACAACGATGCCCGCCTCGCCCTGAATCGGCTCGACGAGCACAGCGACGGTGTCGTCGGTGATCGCGGCCTCGAGTGCCGCAGCATCGCCGTAGGGCACGCTGATGAAGCCGGGCGTGAACGGGCCGAAGTCCGCGCGTGCCTGCTCGTCGTTGGAGAAGCTGATGATCGTCGTCGTGCGGCCGTGAAAGTTGCCGTCCATCACGATGATCGTCGCGCGGTCGGGCGTAACGCCCTTGACGCGGTATCCCCAGGCACGAGCGATCTTCACCGCGGACTCCACGGCCTCCGCGCCCGTGTTCATCGGCAGCACCATGTCTTTGCCCGCAAGCTCGGCGAGCGCCGCGACGAACGGGCCGAGCTGGTCATTGTGAAACGCGCGGCTCGTCAGCGTGATGCGGTCGAGTTGCGCCTTCGCAGCGGCAATGAGGGTTGGATGCCCGTGGCCGAAGTTCACAGCGCTGTAGGCCGCGAGGCAATCGAGATACTTCCGTCCGTTGACGTCGGTGACCCAGGCGCCTTCACCGCTCTCGACGACCACCTGCAGCGGGTGATAGTTGTGGGCGGCGTGCGCGTCTTCAAGCGCCAGATAGTCGGTCGCTACCGAGGTCATGACCGCAGCTCCAACGTGCAGCACTTCACTCCGCCGCCGCCGAGCAGCAGCTCCGACAGGTCGACGCCGATCGGGTTGTAGCCGCGCTCTCGCAACTGGCGCTCGAAATCCTTGGCGCGGCTGGCGATGACGATGTTGTAGCCATCGGAGTAGGAGTTGAGTCCCAGAACAGCCGCGTCTTCCTCGGTGGCGAGGATCGCGTCGGGGAACAGTGCGCGAAGTTTTTCGAGAGACGCCTCATCGAAGGCGCTTTCGAGATACGCGATGTTCGTGTCATCCAACACCGCTATAGCAGTGTCGAGATGGTAGAAACTCGGGTTGACGAGATTGAGCGTGACGACCTCGCGGTTGTAGATGCCCGCGATTTCTTCGTGGCTGTTCGAGGCGCTGCGGAAGCCAGTGCCGGCCAGGATGCGGTCGCCGACGAGCAGGAAGTCGCCCTCGCCCTCGTTGATGTTCTTCGGGTCGCGCACGTCGAAGCCGTTCGCGGCGAACCACTCCATGTAGGCGGGGCCCTCGGGCTGGCGCTCGGGGTGGGTGAAGCTGGCGCCGTAGGCGATGTTGTCGATGACGAAGCCACCGTTGGCCGCGTAGACCATGTCGGGGAGTCCGTCGATGGGGTCGACGAGCTTTACGTCGAAGCCGAGCTCGAGGTAGGTGTTGTAGAGGGTCTCCCACTGGCGCACGGCGAGCGAGGTGTCGGTGGGGAGGGCCGGGTCCATCCAAGGGTTGATGCGGTACACGACGGTGAAGTAATCGGGGCGGCACATAAGCACTGTGCGCTTCGTGGCGGTGCGGGCGGGCACGCTTGCGCCAGTTTCGGTGATGGTCATGCTCCCATGGTTCCACGCACCATTGCTCAATGTCTCGGCGTAGGGCGCATTGAATCTGCGTTGACTGTTACCTCCACGCAATAAATCACCGATACTGTGTCTGCATGGACAGCCTCGACTACGGAATCATCGACCGACTGCGTGTCAACGCCCGAGCCGGCTACGGCGATATCGGTGAGGTCATCGGACTATCCGCGTCCGCGGTCAAGCGCCGCGTCGATCGCCTCGTCGCTGACGGGGTCATCCGCGGCTTCACTATCCAGGTCGACCCGGCCGTCGACGGACTCGCCACCGAGGCCTACGTCGAACTGTTCTGCCGCGGCACTGTCGCACCGGATGAGTTGCGTCGCATTCTCTCGGGCATCCCGGATGTCGTCGACGCAGGCACCGTAACGGGCTCTGCTGACGCAATCGTGCACATGCGTTCGCGTGACATCCCGTCGCTCGAGATCGCGCTCGAGCGCGTGCGCGTCGCACCCAACGTTGACCACACCCGCAGCGCAATCGTGCTGTCGCGACTGATTCACCGTACGCACGACTAAATTCGCCACTACGCTTCGAGCAACGCTCAACTAGAGGGGTTGCGATGGTCTACGTGTTGCTTGTGGCGCTCGCGACGGTGTGCGCGATCGCATGGATGACCTCAGGCGCCCGGTATATGCGGGAAAGCATCGCCAGGGTGGCGCCCAAATGGTCTGGGCTCAACCTGCCGTTTGCGCTCGAGGCCACCTTCGTTGAGCGCATAGTCCGCGCGCGCCGCCGTCTCATCGCGGGCGTTGCAATTGGTGGACTGACAAGCATCGTCATTCTGATCGCGCTCAACCTCAGCGACGATTTCGAACAGGGCAACGTGATTCTGATCCTGACGGGATGCACCCTCGGCGCCGTCAGCGCACAGTACGCAACCCTTCTTATTGAGTCTCGTCGCCGAGCTACCGCCCACGGTGATGTTGTTCGCGAGCACGGCACGGCGCTTGGCGCGACCGTACCTCTCGTCGTAACGGTGGGGGCGATCGTGATCGCGCTGAGCAGTGTGGCGCTGGCAGGCGTTGGCATCTGGCTCTTTGCCTCAGACGCCTACGAGTTCACCGAGTACGCCGGCCCCTTCAGCCCGATCGCGGCAATCGTATGCACCGCACTGCTTCCGATCTGCTTTCCGGCCTTTGTAGTTTTCGGCGCAATAACGACCCGACGCAGGCAGGTTGCGATCAACGCCACCGAGCTCGCTTTAGACGATGCGTTTTTCTCACGACAGTTGCTCACAGCTGTAGCGATTCCGCTGTACGTGCTGCCTACGGGAGCGCTATCGATACTGACCGCGCTCAGCCTGAGCCTTCGCAACCCCGAGTTTGAGCAGCTTCGACGCGACCTCCTCGACGTTGGGTTCATCGTCTATGCGCTTGCGATTGGCTACTTGCTCGTGACCTACCTGCTTAAGCCGCAATGGCACTACCTGCGCACGCTGTGGCCCGACGTTGCCGCGCGCGGCACGGTCGAGCGCGCGGCGCTGCGCGCCACAAAGCGGGAAGCGGCCGCGCGCGCGTACCGCGGCCTGCCGCCCGTGTCGGACGCGACATCCACCAAGGAAAAGGCGCCCGCCGCTAGCCTGTGAGCACTGCTCGACAACTTTGGAGTCGCCCGTGTATTTCGCGTTTATCGTCGCTTTCGTTTTTGCCGTGATGTTCGGCGGCATCCTGCTGTTCGTGCGCGGCCGCGGGTACGCGAGGACGCTGGAGCTGTCGCTCCCGAAATCGGCGGGCATGGTGTTGCCGCCGGAGCTGTCTGAGGTGGTGCGCGGTCGGGTTGTCGCAATGACCGTGCGCTACATCGTCATCGCCGCGATCGTGGGCATCGCTTTCACGGTCATCGTTCCGGTCGCGCTCTGGCTCGCGCCGTGGGACCTCTCCGGTGCCTACGTCGGAATGTCCGGCGTGATCGTCGGGCTTGTCGCCGGACACCTGAGCGTCTTCGCCTCCGATGCGAAGCGACGCGAGTCCAACCCGGGGCCCATCGAGCGACCAGGCGGAGTCACGCTGCTTGACTACCTCACGCCGTTCAGTGTCATCGCGGCGATTGTGATTCTTGTTCTCGGGTTCGCCTCGGTCGCGCTGGGCATCTACATCCAGGTCAGCAACTTCGAGTTCGACTACGAGCGCACGATCATCAGCTCGCCCGTTGCGTCGACTGTTTCGTACGTCGCGATGCTCCTCGCGCTCATCGCCTACATCGTTGGGCTTGCGGTGATTCTGCGGAAGCCGCAGAGGGCGGAATCCAACGTCGCGCTCGCGTGGGACGACGCCGCCACCTCGCAGTTGATGTTCGCGGGCCTGTACATCACCCTGTTTATCATCGCGATCTCGACAAACCCGCTGTACCAGGCGCTTGTCTCGCTCGTTCCTGGGGGCGGCGAGACCGACGGCCTGCGCACTCTGCTGTTCGCCAGCAGCCTGCTGGTTCCGCTGCTCACCTTTGCGCTCGTCATCACGAGCGTGCTGATCAAGCCGAACAAGCGCTACATCAAGCGGTTGTGGCCGTCGCTCGCGCGGTAGGCGTCTTGCGTCAGCAAAAGCCGCGGTGAAGAACTCAGGCAGAACGCCCGCCCGCCCGCCGGTTTCGGGGGCGAATCGGCACCCGAGCGCACGTTTTGCCTGAGTTGTTCACGCGACCATCGACGCAGCACGGTTCTACATTGGAACCACCGCACAACCGAGGAGGCCAAGCATGCTCACGATCGACCCGAACTCGACGGTTCCGCCGTTCGAGCAGTTGCGCACCCACCTGCTCGAGCAGATCAAGAGCGGCGAGCTCGCGGCCGGAGCCAAGCTGCCGACCGTTCGCAGCCTCGCCGATGAACTGGGCATCGCCGCCAACACCGTCGCCCGCGCCTACCGCGAGCTCGAGGCCGACGGCTTCATCGAAACCCGCGGACGCAACGGCACCCTCGTCAGCGCGCAGGGCGACGCGAGCGAGCAACAGGGTCAGATCGCCGCGCGAGCGTACGCCGATCGCATCAAGGCTTTAGGAATCGATCCGGATGTCGCACTGAAATGGGTCGCGAAAGCGTTAGTGCCCTGACTGGTCAGAGTCCACACCGGTTCCGGGCTGCTCGAGCGCGTCGATCGCGGCCGTCTGCTCGTCGCTGAGGTTGAAGTCGAAGATCGCGATGTTGTCGGCGAGGCGCGAGGCGGTTGCCGACTTCGGGATCGCGACGAGCCCCTGCTGCACGTGCCACCGCAGCACAACCTGGCCGGGGGTCTTGCCGACCTCTTCTGCGATGGCCGCAATGACAGGCGAGGCGAGAACATTGGCGCCCTCGCCACCGATCGGGCTCCACGATTCGGTGACGATGCCGTGGGCAGCATTGGCCGCCCGCTCCGACGTGCGCAAAATGTAGGGGCTCAACTGGATCTGGTTGACCGCCGGGGTCACGCCCGTCGACTCGATGAGCGTGGCGAGGTGCGCGGGCTTGAAGTTTGAGACGCCGATCGAGCGGGCGAGTCCGCGTTCCTGCAGCGTGATGAACGTCTGCCAGGTCGACACAAACTCGCCGCGCGCGGGCAGCGGCCAGTGGATGAGCAGAAGGTCGACATAGTCGAGTCCGAGTCGCGCGAGTGAACCTTCGAGACCGGCGATCGCCCGGTCATTGCCCTGAAACTCGCCATCGAGCTTCGTTGTGACGAAGAGCTCGTCGCGCGCGATGCCGGTCGCAGCGATGCCAGCACCGACGCCCTTCTCGTTGCCGTACCTCGCGGCGGTGTCGATGTGGCGGTAGCCGAGGCTTGCCGCAGTCTCGATGACGGATGCGACCTCTGTGTCGTCGAGCGGCCAAGTTCCGAGGCCGAGCTGGGGAATTGTGAAGCCATCGTTGAGCGTTATCGAAGGAACAGTCATGGGAACAAGTCTGCACCCGCGACCCGCTCGCTGGTTGAGTAAGGCGCTCTGGCGCCTGTATCGAAACCCGCCCGCAAAAGGTTTCGATACGCTCGCTGGCGCTCGCTACTCAACCAGCGAGCGACACGTAACGCCGCGTCACAGCCCGGGCACTCCCAGACAGATCGGCCTAGGGTCGAATCACCGCCACACAGCTAAAGGATCCACCGTGAAAACACGCATCGCGCTCATCAGCCTCCTCGCCGCAACCGCACTGGCGCTTTCCGCCTGCGCCCCGGCCGAGCCAGACCTCAATCCGTCGGGCGGCAACACTGCTACCGGCGAAGACACGAGCCTCAGCGACATCCAAGCCGCTGGTGAAATCGTGATCGGCACCGAGGGAACCTACAAGCCGTTTACGTACCACGAAGACGGCACGGGCGACCTGACCGGTTATGACGTCGAGATCATCCAAGCCGTTGCTGACAAGCTCGGCGTCGAGGCGAAGTTCGAAGAGACCCAGTGGGACGCGATCTTCGCCGGCCTCGACGCGGGACGCTTCAACCTCATCGCGAACCAGGTCTCGATCAACGAGGAGCGCCTCGCGAAGTACGACTTCTCCGACCCGTACACGGTGAGCCCCGGCGTTGTCATCGTTGCAGCCGACAACACCGACATCTCGTCGCTCGCCGACCTCAAAGGCAAGACCACCGCGCAGTCGCTCTCGAGCAACTGGTACACGCTCGCCGAAGACAACGGCGCAACCGTTGAGCCCGTTGAGGGCTGGGCCCAGTCAATCGCGCTGCTCGAGCAGGGCCGCATCGACGCAACGCTCAACGACAAGCTCACCTACCTCGACTACATCACGTCGAAGCCGGCCGCCGCGAGCACGATCAAGGTAGCCGCCGAGACCGACGACCCGTCGACGAACGCGTTCGTGGTTGCCAAGGGTTCGACGACTCTCGTTGACGCGATCAACGCGGCCCTCGACGAGCTGCGCGCCGACGGTACCCTCGCCGAGATCAGCAAGAAGTACTTCGGCGAAGACGTGTCACAGTAATACCTATGGAAACCTCCTGGGACCTTCTGCTGCGCTCACTGTGGCCGTTGGTCTCAGGGGCCATCGTCGGCACAATTCCGCTCGCGCTCGCGAGCTTCGCACTCGGCCTCGTTATCGCACTCGGCATAGCGCTGATGCGCCTGTCAGGGGTGCGGGTCGTCTCGGGCATCGCCCGGGTCTACATCTCGCTGGTGCGCGGCACTCCCCTGCTCGTGCAGTTGTTCGTGATCTTCTACGGGCTCCCCTCGCTCGGGATCAAGATCGATCCGTGGCCGAGTGCGATCATCGCCTTCGCCGTCAATGTCGGTGGCTACGCGGCCGAGGTCATCCGCGCGGCGATCCTCAGTGTTCCCAAGGGACAGTGGGAAGCCGGCCACACCATCGGCATGTCGCGGGCGCAGACGCTGCGCCGCATCATCCTTCCGCAGGCCGCGCGCGTGTCGGTGCCGCCACTGTCGAACACCTTCATCAGCCTCGTGAAAGACACCTCGCTCGCCTCGCTCATTCTTGTCACTGAGCTGTTCAAACAGGCGCAGAAGATCGCCGCCTTTACGAGCGAGTTTCTGCTGCTCTACATGGAGGCCGCGGTCATCTACTGGGTGATCTGCCTCGTGCTGTCGAGCGGCCAGAACGTCATCGAGAAGCGATTGGACCGCTATGTCGCCCACTAACGAACCCGGCGCTGAGCCCGTCCTCACCCTCACTGGCCTCACCAAGTCGTTCGGCGACAACCACGTGCTGCGCGGCATCGACTTCACCGTCAACCGCGGCGAGGTCATCGCGCTCATCGGCCCGTCCGGTTCGGGCAAAACGACGGTGCTTCGGTCACTCAACGGCCTCGAAGTTCCCGATGGAGGCACCGCCGTCTTCGGCAACGGCCTCACCATCGACTTCGCAAAGCCAACGACCAAAAAAGAGATCTTCGCCCTGCGCGACAGCTCGGCGATGGTCTTTCAGCACTTCAACCTGTTTCCGCACAAAACGGTTCTCGAGAACATCATCGAGGGTCCAGTGCAGGTTCAAAAACGATCGGTGGTGGATGCAACAGCCGACGCCCTGCGCCTGCTCGAGCGCGTCGGACTCGCGGAGAAACGCGACGCCTACCCCTTTGAGTTGTCCGGTGGGCAGCAGCAGCGCGTGGGAATCGTGCGCGCGCTCGCTCTTGCGCCAGACCTTTTACTGTTCGACGAGCCGACGTCTGCCCTCGACCCGGAGCTCGTCGGCGAAGTGCTGTCGCTCATTCGCGAGCTCGCCACCGAGGGCTGGACGATGGTCGTCGTCACCCACGAACTCGCGTTCGCGCGCCAGGTTGCGAGCGAGGTCGTCTTTATGGACGGCGGAGTCGTCGTCGAGCGCGGAGCTCCGGAAGACATTCTTGTGACGCCGAAGGAAGAGCGCACAAAGCAGTTTCTGCACCGCATCCTGAACCCGCTCGACTGAGCCGCCGCCCGCTTCCGTCGAAAACCGCTCCAAAACTCGCGTCGAAGAGCAGTTTTCGACGGTTCCGGTACGGCCGCGGCCGGCCTACTCAACCAGCGAGAGACCCTAGACCTCGAGCGCCTGCATCGCCGCATCCGGGTTACCGAAGCGGTGCGCGGTGATCGTCACCGACTGCTCGTGCAGGAACGGCAGCAGCTCGATACGCCCGGCGGTTGTGACCGGGCCGGCGTAGATCGCGACGTCCGGTGTGCCGCCGAGGGCCGACGCGAGCGCCGAGGCAGAGCCGCCGATGAGGCGAATCCGGTGCGTCGCAATGGAGCTTGCCCGGGCAAGGAACGCGTCATCGGTCTCGATCGTCAGCGCCTCGACCTGCACGGGGCCGAACTGGCGACCGAAGAGGTCGAGCAGGGCGGCCGGGAGCGGCACAGCGCTGCTGACCGTGAGTGGCGCGGCGGCGCGGGTCGCGGCGGCGATGACTCGGATGAGTGCGCCGAGCGGGGCGTCCTCCGACAGTCGCACCGCGACGGGTACCGGGCGGTAGCGCAGGATGTTCCGCTCGACACCGACCCCGGAAGCATCGGCAGACACACCGAACTCGGCGAGCCAGGCGTCTTCATCGCTCACTGCAGAGCGACGCACAAAGTCGAACTCGTCGAAGTCGATTCCGCTCTGCGAGTTCTTGACGACCGTCGCTACCTCGCGGCTAAGACCGTCGATGCGCAGGTCGTCGCTCTGCTCCTCGGCGACGGCTTCCCAGCTGCCGAGAGTGAGCAGGTAGTTCGGTCCGCCGGCCTTAGCGCCGGGGCCGACCGTCGAACGCTTCCAGCCACCGAAGGGCTGGCGCTGCACGATGGCGCCGGTGATGCCGCGGTTGACGTAGAGGTTGCCGGCTTCGACGCCCTCAAGCCACTGCGACACCTCGGCCGGGTCAAGAGAGTGGATTCCGGCCGTGAGCCCGTAGGCCGAGGCGTTCTGCAGCTCGATGGCCTCTTCGAGTGTTGACGCGGTCATCACGCCGAGCACCGGCCCGAAGTATTCGGTGAGGTGGAAGTCGCTACCCGCAGCGACACCCTGGCGCACGCCGGGTGTCCAGAGGCGGCCACCCGTCGCTGTCTCGGTCGACGAGTCGAGCAGGCGCGGCTTCACGAGCCAGCTCTCGCCCTCGGCGAGCGACGTGAGAGCGCGCAACAGCTTGCCGTGCGCGGGCTCGATGATCGGCCCCATCTGGGAGAGCGGGTTCTGCGGAACCCCAACCCGCAGCGTCTTCACTGAGTCAACAAGCTGGCGACGGAAGCGCTCCGACGCCGCAACCGACCCAACAAGGATCACGAGCGAAGCCGCAGAGCACTTCTGCCCGGCGTGCCCGAAGGCGCTCTTTACAACATCGGCCGCGGCGAGGTCGAGGTCGGCAGAGGGCGTGATGATTATGGCGTTTTTGCCGCTGGTCTCGGCGAGCAGGGGCAGGTCGGCACGCCAGCTGCGGAACAGCTCGGCAGTCTCGTACCCGCCGGTGAGGATCACGCGGTCGACCGCAGGGTGCGAGATGAGTTCGCGCCCGAGCTCACCCTCTTCGATGTCGACGAGTGTCAGAAGGTCACGTGGAATCCCGGCCTCCCAGAGCGCTTCGACCATAACCGCGGCCGAGCGACGAGCCTGCGGCGCGGGCTTGATGATGACGCCCGAGCCCGACGCGAGAGACGCGAGCACCGAGCCTGCGGGAATCGCGACCGGGAAGTTCCACGGCGGGGTAACCACAATGAGCTTGGATGGCGCGAACCGAGCGCCCGCGACCTGTGAAAGCTTGAGCGACTCAGCCGCGTAATAGTGCGCGAAGTCAACGGCCTCGCTCACCTCGACGTCGGCCTCTGCGATGGTCTTGCCGGTTTCCGACGCCATAACCTCGATCAACCGACCGCGGAAAGCGGCGAGTACATCACCGGCATCGTGCAGCAGCTGGGCGCGGTCCGCGACATCCACCTCGATCCAACGAGAAGCGGCGGCGATTGTCGCGTCAACGCGCGAGTTGAGCGTCTCCTCGTCGTCGACGCGGGCGGTCGCGATGGTGCCGATGCCGAGTCGCGAGTCGATGCTGCGCTCGAGGATGCGGCGGCCCCAGTCACGGTTGACGGCGATCGCGGGGTCGGTGTCGGGCTCGTTGACGAAACCGTCGACGGGTGTTGCGGCCGGCGTCTCGGCGCGGCTCTGCACGCGATTCGAGGCGGGCACGGTTTCGTCGGGTTCGAGTGACAGTGCGGCGATCGACGCGAGAAAACGGTCGCGCTCACGGTTGAAGACCGTCTCGTTGCCCGCGAGCTCGAAGACTCCGGACATAAAGTTCTCGGTGCTCGCGTTCTCTTCAAGCCGGCGGATCAGGTAGCTGATCGCCGAGTCGAACTCGCGCGGGTGCACAACGGGTGTGTAGAGCAGGAGTCCGCCGACGTCGTTCTTGACCGCGTCTGCCTGGCCGGTGGCCATTCCGAGCAGCATCTCGAAGTCGACGCGGTTCTCGACGTGACGCGACTTGGCGAGGAGCCACGCGAACGCGGCGTCGAACAGGTTGTGACCCGCGACTCCGATGCGCACGGCGTCGGTGCGCTCGGGCGTGAACGCCCACAGCAGCACGCGCTTGTAGTTGGTGTCGGTGTCGACCTTTGTGCCGTAGGTGGCGAGCGGCCAGCCGTGCATCGCCGAGTCGACGTGCTCCATTGCGAGGTTGGCGCCCTTCACAACGCGCACCTTGATGCCCGCTCCCCCGTTAGCGCGGCGCTCGATTGCCCACTCGGTGAGGTTCTGCAGTGCGGCGAGCGCGTCGGGCAGGTAGGCCTGCAGAACGATTCCGGCCTCGAGGTTGTTAAGCTGCGGCTGGTCGAGCAGGCGCTTGAAGACGGCGATGGTGAGATCCAGGTCGCGGAACTCCTCCATGTCCAGGTTGATGAACTTCGCCGTCGGGCTCTTCGCGGCGAGCTCGTAGATCGGGGTGAGGCGCTCGACAACACGGTCGACCGTCTCGTCATAGGCCCACATCGACAACTGGCTCACAACGCTCGAGACCTTGATCGAGACATAGTCCACGTCGGGTCGGGCGAGCAGCGCGCGGGTGCCTTCGAGACGGCGGTCGGCCTCGTCGTCTCCGAGCACGGCCTCGCCGAGCAGGTTCAGATTGAGGCGGATGCCACGGCCACGAAGCCCGGAGAGGGTCTTGTCGAGGCGCGCCGGTGTCGCATCGATGACGAGGTGCCCGACCATCCGACGCAGCACAAAGCGCGCAATCGGCACGATCGGCCACGGCAGGAGTACGGCGAACCCGCCGCCGAGTGTGATGGCGAAGCGCAGGTACCAGGGCAAAAAGGCCGGTGCGATGCGGCTGAGTCGCTCAAGGTTGCGGGCCGCAACGCGCAGATCGTCGGGGCGAACGACCTTGTCGACGAAGCCAATCGTGAACTCGAGACCGCGCGGGTCCTTGAGCACACCGGCGAGCCGCTCGGCGCTGGGGTCGGCCTTCGCGCCAGCGCTCTCTTCGAGCCAACGGCGAACCGTTGCGATGGCCGTGTCGGCGAGGTCGCCGGTTGACAGACTGGAACTGAAACGCTCAGTGGACATGCTCACGAGGATAGGCCTCTCGCCTAGGAATGCTGCGGGTTGCCCCCAGTGTGCAACCAGCGACCCTAAATCAAAAGCGATGGATTACGCACGATATTCTTAACTCCAACCGAATGATTGGATGTCGCGTGCTCGAACTTCGCCGACTGCGGCTGCTCGCCGAGCTCAAGGCCCGCGGCACGATCACTGCCGTCGCGGACGCGCTCTCCTACAGTCCCTCTTCTGTGTCCCAGCAGCTCGCCCTCCTCGAGGCCGAAGCGGGGGTTCCTCTCCTCACCAAAAGCGGCCGTCGCGTTCTACTCACACCGCAGGCCGAAGTGCTCGTCGCCCATACCGCGCAGCTCCTCGATCGGCTGGAGTTGATGGAAAGCGAACTCCACTCGTCGCTCACCGAAGTCACAGGAACAGTTCGGCTCGCTGTGTTCCAGTCCGCAGCGCTCGGAATTGTGCCGCAGGCGCTCACCATGCTCGCCGACCTGTACCCGGCCCTGCGCATCGAGGTGACGCAGCGCGAACCGGAGAGCGCGCTCAACGAGGTGTGGGCGCGCGAGTTCGACCTGGTGATCGCCGAGCAGTACCCGGGCCATGCTGCACCCCGCCAGCCCGGGCTGGATCGCGTCGGTCTGTGTAAGGACGACATTCGTCTCGGGGTGAGCCGCGGCATCCAATCGCTTGAAGAAGCCGCAGGCGTTCCGTGGGTTATGGAGCCGCGGGGCACCGCGAGCAGGCACTGGGCCGAGCAGCGTTGTCGCGCCGCGGGGTTCGAACCCGACGTGCGGTTTGAGACTGCCGACCTGCAGGCGCATATCCGGCTGATCGAGTCGGGCAACGCCGTCGCACTGCTGCCCGACCTCGTCTGGGCCGGCCGCAAGCCGAGCGTCGAGCTCGTCAGCCTCACGGGTTCACCGCGCCGAACCGTCTTTACGTCGGCCAGAGAGAATAGTCGCGACCGACCCGCTTTGCGAGCCGTACGCGAGGTATTGGAGCGTTCGGTAGAGTTTTTGACCACCTGATGGCGGGTAGTCTCGTAGTTTGAAACAAGGAGCACCATGAGTGAGGCAACGGGCGCAATGCGCAGGCTGCCGCGGCAAGACCGCAGCGAGCAGCGGATCGAACTGATTCTCGATTCCCTGGCGACACTCATCGATGAGGTCGGTTACACAAACGTCTCAATCGCGATGATCGCCAAGCGGGCCGAGATGTCAGGTCCTGGCATCTACCGCTATTTTGACGACCTGAACGCGATAACGAGCGCGCTGGCAAAGCGCAACCTCGAGCGCCTGCTCGAGAAGGCGGCCCCTGCACTCGAGAACGCCGGCGAGATCTGGCAGGACGGCATCTCTGCCGCGATCGCCGTCTACGCGGAGCTGTTTCGCGACGAGCCCGGCTTCCGCTGGTTGCGCCTCGGCGACACCGTCGACAAGTACCTGATCAACGCCGACCAGGGCAACCGCACGGTTCTCGCCCGCGTCATCGGCGACCTGTTCGTCGAGCGCTACGAGGTTGGCTACCGTGATGACCTGCTCGGTCACGTCGAAGTAATGGTCGAGATCGTCGACTCGCTGTCGGCTCGCGCGTTCGCCGCGAACCCGAAGGGCGACCCGTTCTTCCTCGGCGAGATTCCGCGCATCATCAACGCGTACCTTGCCGAGTACCTCGAGCGCACCCTCGCGGTAGCGGGCAGCCCACAATCGCTCACCGACGCGCCCGGCGCGTGAGGCCCGCTCGACCCTAAACTAAGCGCGTGACCGAGACACAGGTAAGCGCCGAGGAATGGGACGTTTGGCGTTCCTTCATCACCATGCGTAACCACCTCGACCGCACCCTCGAACGGCAGTTGCAGTCGAGCGGCGACATCTCTGCCGCCGACTACCAGGTGCTCATCGCGCTGTTCGAGTCACCGGAAAAGCAGCAGCGCGCCCGCGAGCTCTCCACCCGCATCGGCTGGGAGAAGAGCCGCCTCTCGCACCAGGTGACCCGCATGGAGAAGCGCGGCCTGCTCGAACGCACCGAGTGCGACACCGATGCGCGCGGCACCTGGATCGGTCTGACCCCCGCGGGTAGCCGGGCGATCCTCTCCGCGATGCGCGGCCACCAGGCCGCGATTCGCCAGTACTTTTTCGACGTGCTCAGCCCGCAGGAGCAGGAAACCCTGAAGGATGCCTCGCTGCGCGTCATCGATGCAATCGACCCTCCCGCGTGTGATGAGGAGCCCGAGGAATGACCCAGCAGTACGACGTTGTGATTGTCGGAGGCGGCCACAACGGTCTGACCGCGGCCGCGTATCTCGCCCAGGCCGGGCGCTCTGTCGTTGTGCTGGAACGGCTCTCCACAATCGGTGGCGCAGCGGTTTCTGCACAGGCGTTCGAGGGTATCGAGGCGCGGCTCTCGCGCTACTCCTACCTCGTGTCACTAATGCCGCAGCGCATCATCAGCGACCTCGGGCTTGGCATCACCTTGAAGCGCCGGCGCTACTCCTCGTACACACCCGTGCCGTCGTCATCGACCGGGCTGCTCGTCGACAACGGTGACGCCGCAGCCACCGCGGCGTCTTTTGCATCAATCGGAGCCTCGGCGGATGCCGCGGCCTGGGGTGGCTTCTACTCCTCAACAGCCGGTCTCGCCCGCGCGTTGTTCCCGACAGTCACGTCACCCCTGCTCACTCGCAGCGAAGCCCGCCGTGCCGTCAACGATGACGCCACCTGGAACGCGGTTATCGAACGCCCCGTCGGCGAGCACATTGCCGCGACCTTCAGCAACGATGTCGCCCGCGGTGTTGTGCTCACCGACGCGCTCATCGGCACCTTTGTGCCCAATGTTGACGAGACGCTCGCCGGAAACCGCTGCTTTTTGTATCACGTCATCGGCGGAGAAACCGGCGACTGGGATGTGCCCGTCGGCGGCATGGGCGCCGTCACCGCCGAGCTGTACAACGCTGCCCTTGCCGCCGGAGCAACCTTCGTCACGGGAGCCGAGGTCACGTCGATCACGCCCGAGGGCGTCGTCAGCTACGGCGACACCGAGGTTGTCGGCACGCACGTGCTGGCAAATGTGGCGCCGCATGTGCTTTCTTCCTTGCTGGCTGAGCCCGTCGAAACCGCTAAGCCCGAGGGCGCCCAGGTGAAAGTCAACCTGCTTCTGTCACGCCTTCCACGGTTGAAGGATGCGAGCGTCGACCCGGTCGCGGCGTTCGGCGGCACCTTCCACATCAACGAGACGTGGTCGCAGCTTGATTCGGCGTTTGCCGCGGCATCCACCGGTCTGATTCCTGACCCGCTGCCGTGCGAAATCTACTGCCACTCGCTCACCGACCCGAGCATCCTGTCGCCGGAGCTGCGCGCGAGCGGGGCACAGACGCTCACGGTGTTCGGGCTGCACGTTCCCGACCGGCTTGTGAACGAGTCGAATAACGACGAATTGCGCGCCGCCCTGCAGGCCGCGGTGCTCGCATCGCTCAACTCGGTGCTCGCGGAACCCATCGAAGACCTGCTGCTCACCGACGCCAACGGCAACCCGACGATCGAGACGAAGACCACCCTCGACCTCGAGCACGCGCTCGGAATGCCCGGTGGCAACATCTTTCACGGTCCGCTGTCGTGGCCGTTCGCCGAAGACGACGCACCCCTGTCGACCGCTGCGGAGCGCTGGGGTGTTGCGACCGCGCACCCGCGCATCCTGATCTGCGGGGCGGGTGCCCAGCGCGGCGGCGGCGTGAGCGGAATCGGCGGGCACAACGCGGCGATGGCGCTGCTCGCTGGTTGAGCTAGCTGTTCGTTGAGCGCCTACTCAACCACCAAGGCCATGTACACGCGTCACCCCCGAGGTCTACCCTCATCCCATGACCGACTTCAGCACTCTCACCCGTGATGTTTCCGGATCCGTTCTCACCCCCGCCGACCCCGGCTTTGCCGAGGAACTCGCGGGCTTCAACCTCGCCGCAGTTCACGCGCCCGAGGCTGTTATTGGCGCCGTCGACGCCGCCGACGTCGCCAGCGCCGTCATCTTCGCCCGCGACAACGGCCTGACCATCGTGCCCCTCGCGACCGGGCACGGTTCGTACGCACCGATCACGTCCGGCATCGTTGTGACCACCCGGCGCCTCGACACAGTCACCATCGACACCGAGTCCCGAATCGCGACGGTCGGCGCCGGTGTTCGCTGGGGAACACTTATCGCCGCGGCGACCGATGCAGGGCTCATGGCCATACCCGGGTCGTCGGCGAACGTCGGCGTCGTCGGCTACCTCGCCGGCGGCGGCCTCGGCCCGCTCGCCCGCAGCCACGGATTCTCGTCCGACTACGTGCGCGGGTTCACCGTCGTCACGGGCAATGGCGAGATCGTCGATGCGACCGAAACCAACAACCCCGACCTGTTTTGGGCTCTTCGCGGCGGAAAGCACGGCCTCGGCATCGTCACCGAGCTCCGTCTCGCCCTGGTCGAGCTGCCCGAAATCTTCGGCGGCAATCTGCTCTTCGACGCGGACGACATCGAGCCCGTGCTCCGCGCCTGGGTTGACTACACCGCAACCGCGCCCGCCGACGTCACGACGAGCCTCGCCATCATGCGCTTCCCACCGCTCGAACAGGTGCCCGAAATCATGCGCGGCAAGACGATGCTCTCGCTTCGCTACGCAACTCCCGGTGTGGATGGCGCGGCTCTCCCCGAGACCCTCGCCAGCGCCGCGCAGCCGATCATCGGCACTATTGGCGCACTCCCGTCGGCGCAGATCGCTGTTATCCACAACGACCCCACCGACCCCGCACCGTCGTGGACCACGGGCGGGATGCTCTCATCCGTCGACCAGGACTTCGCAACAGCACTGCTCGGGCTGGCCGGTGCGGCCGCGCAGTACCCGTTCGTCGCGGTCGAGCTGCGCCACGTCGGTGCGGCGACGCGCACGGATGTCGCTGAAGGCTCAGCAGTCGGCGGACGAGACGCCGACTACACCTATGGACTCATCGGTATTCTCGCCTTCCCCGGAGCACTCGAGGCCGTGACGGGAGCGGCGGCGGGATTCCGGGCGGTGCTCGCCCCGTGGATCGCGCCGACGACGACGATCAACTTCGCAGGCAAGCCGACACCCGAGACTGTCGCGGCGGCGTGGCCGGCCGAGACGGTTGCGCGCCTGGCCAAAGTGCGGGAGCAGTACGACCCCGCGGCAACCCTCGCTGGTTGAATAGGCGCGCCAGCGCCATATCGAAACTTCGAGTCACTTGGTTTCGATACGGCCGCGGGCGGCCTACTCAACCACCGAGCGAGCTACACCCACGTGGTTCGATACGGCGCTGGCGCGCCCAACCACCGAGCGAGCTACACCCACGTGTTCGGTGCCTCGGCTCGGGTTGCCGGCAGGGCCACCTGGGCACCCCAGGCACTGAGCCATTCCGGGGGCGGGAAGCCCGCGACATCCATGCCTATCGCTTCGGAGAGTTCGGGGATGCTGACGACGCCGCCGGCCTTCTTGAGAAAGCGGCCGCGAATAAACATGGTGGCGAAGATCTCGCCGCCGACGACGAAGCGCTGCTCGATGTACACGGCCTTGGCGTCGTAGCCGACGACGCGGCTCTCGAGGTCGAAGCGCTGCCACGGCTGGAGCGACTTGCGAAACGTGATGGTTTCGCTCGCGACGACCGGGTAGTAGCCGAGCTTCTGGAAGGTGGCCCAGACGCCGGAGCGCACAAGAAGGTCCATGCGGCCGAGGTCGGCGATCGAGAGGTACACGCCGTTGTTCATGTGGCCGAGGAAGTCGAGGTCGGTCGGCAGCACGCGCAGACGCGTGCGGGCTACGTCGTGGATGCCGATGCGGGGGCGGCGTTTGCCGAGGAGCATAACGAGGAGCGTCCGGAAGATCATGTGCACGGCGATAGGTTAGACCCATGCGCGAACTCTTCTCTTCAGGCTCAGAGTGGGAACACAAGATGGGCTACTCACGGGCCGTCAAGGTTGGAGAAACTCTCTACATCTCCGCCACATCTGCCTCGGCTGCCGATGGATCCACAACCGGCGATCTCTACGAGCAGACCCGCTTCGCGCTTGAGAAACTGGGTGCAGTTCTCGAAGAAGCCGGATTCAGCTACGCCGACGTTGTGCAGTCGAAGGTCTACGTGACCGACATCTCGCAGTGGGAGCTTGCCGGCCGCGCGCACGGTGAGGTCTTCGGCGAGGTGCGCCCCGCGCTGTCGCTGCTGCACGTGCTGCCGTTTCTCGACCCGACGATGCTCGTCGAGGTTGAGCTGGTCGCCACAAAGGCATAGTCGTTCGCAAGTACCACAAGCAGTAGTCGGGCGGCCGATTCGCGTAGCCCGCGCGGCTGGTGAGCTTGAGGCATGAAGAAGATCATTGCCCTCGGCGCCCTCACGGCGCTGGCTCTCACCGGTTGCTCAGCGACATCCATCAAAGATGCTTTCAGCGATCGCCACGAAGAAACCTTCGCGACCTACGACGAGGCGGCCGACGGGTGGGCGGCAGATGAGATTCCCGCGTGGATTCCTACCGACGGCACCGAGATACGCTCGCGCGCGACCGGCGACCTCACTGCGCGCGTCGCCCAGGTAATGACCGAGACCGAGCCCGTCGCGACCGACTGCGGCACCGCGGCCCGAACAGAGCTGCCCGGAATCGGCGCCGACTGGCAGCCCGAGGAGTACCCCGACGAGATCATCCGGTGTGGGGATTGGGAAATTATGCCGATCGAGGGCGGATGGTTTGGCTGGTACGTGCGTCCGGATACAGACTGAGTGGATGACGCGCACAGTTCTTCTGACCGGCTTCGAACCCTTTGGCGGCGAAACGGTGAACCCCTCGTGGCAGGCGGTCGAAGCCGTCGCGCGTGGCTGGCGCGGCCCCGAGACCCTCATCGCGGTGCAACTGCCGGTGGTCTTCGACGACTCGATCGACCGGGCCATCGCCGAGCACAAGCCCGACCTGGTTGTGAGCGTTGGGCAGGCTGGCGGGTTCGCGACGATCGAGCTCGAGCGGGTCGCGATCAATGTGCAGGATGCGCGCATTCCCGACAACTCGGGCGCGCAGCCGATCGACGAGCCCGTCGTCGCAGACGGCCCGGCAGCGCACTTCAGCTCGCTACCGATCAAGGCGGCAGTTGCGGCGCTGCTCGCCGCGGGAATTCCGGCGTCCGTGTCGCAAAGCGCGGGAACCTACACCTGCAATCACGTCTTCTACCGGCTGCGGCACCTCGGGGCGCACGGCGGTTTTGTGCACGTGCCGTATTCGACCGAGCAACTCGGCGACCGCTCCGCCGATTCGCCCAGCCTCCCGATCGCCACGATCACCGAGGGCGTGCGAATCGCCGTGCGTACGGCGTTGGATGTCGCGACCGACGTAAAGCTGGGTGGCGGGGCGCTCGCCTAAAGCAGCTAGTGCCCCCGGTGATCCTGGATCGTCATGCGCGGCCCGAAGGTCGGCTTGCGAAAGCCGCTGACCTCGATAAGCCGCATGATGCGTTGGCGGTGGCCGGCCCAGGGCGCGAGCAGTTCGAGCATGCCATCGTCGTCGACCGGTTTGCCGATGAGCGCCCAGCCGACGACCGCGGGCAGGTGGTAGTCGCCGACGCTCGGGGAGTCAGGGTCGCCGTGTGCGCGCTGCATGGTTTCGGCGGCCGTCCAGATGCCGACGCCCCGGATGCTGCGCAGAGCGCGCTCGACCGGAGGGCCACCGCGGCCGAGCCCGACCGTGCGCTCGAGCGAGCCGGCGACCGCCGAGATGCGCATCACCGTGTCGGAGCGCTGCGGCCCGACACCGGCGGTGTGCCATTCCCAGGAGGGAACGCGGCGCCAGACCTCGGCAGACGGAAACACGCGCATGCCCGCGGGGGCTGGGCCGGGCGCGGGTTCGCCGTGTGCGGTGATGAGCGAGCGCCAGGACCGGCGGGCCTCCTTGCCGGTCACCTTCTGTTCGAGAACCGCAGCGAGCAGAACCTCGAAGACCTGCCGGGTGCGCAACAGGCGCAGGCCCGGATTGCGACGCAGGGCATCGGCGAGAAACGGGTTGTGCGCGACATCCAAGCCGCTCCAGTCGTCGCCGTGCCCGAGCAGTTCCGGCACGCCGGTGATCGCCCACTCGGCGCCGTCGCCCCACGCCGTCGCCTCGATCGCGCTGCCGACGGAGCGCAAGTGCAGGGTCGCTGGGCCGACGGGCGTGTTGAGCGTGCGCCAGACGCCGGACTCGTCGAAGCGGATTGTGGGGTCGCCGATTCCCCGGCGCAGCGGGCGCAGGGTTTGGCCGAGGTGCACGGGCACGGTCGGCGCGTATCGCGTTTCGAGCACGCTTCGAGCCTACGTTGGGCGACCGATTAAGCTCGACGGATGAAGTTCACGCTTGCCCTGCTCTCTGTGCTCGCGCTGGCGGCGTGCTCGACCCCGGCCCCGGTCACCGCCCCCGCGACAGTTGACGACGCGACGATGCCCACAACCGGCCTCGTCGATTACCAGCTCGGCGGCGGCTACGAGCCGCCCACCGGCACAACCATCGTCGCGCGCGACCGCACCGACAGCCCGGCAGAGGGTGTGTACACAATTTGCTACGTCAACGGTTTTCAGTCGCAGGGCGAAGACGCCGACTTCTGGCTCGACGAGCACCCCGCCCTTGTGCTGCGCGATGCGAGTGGCGACCCGGTCTACGACGAGAACTGGCCCGACGAGTTTCTCTTCGACACGTCAACCGACCTGAAGCGCACGGCTCTCAGTTCCATCGTCGGGGACTGGATTGACGGCTGCGCCGACGATGGCTTCAACGCTGTGGAGTTCGACAACCTCGACTCGTTCACTCGCTCGGGCGACCTGCTGACCGAGGAGAACAACGTCGCGTTCGCCACGGTTCTCGCAGAGAGAGCACACGACAGCGGGCTGTTTGCCGGGCAGAAGAATTCTGCCGAGCTCAGCGCGAACGGCCCCGCAATCGGCTTCGATTTTGCTGTCGCCGAAGAGTGTCACCGCTGGGACGAGTGCGCTGCCTACACCGAGGTCTACGGCGATTTCGTTGTCGACATCGAATACTTCGACGACCTGCGCGGCACGGTTGCAGATGTCTGCGCCGACGAGAACCAGCCCGCCCTCACGGTTGTGCGCGACCGCAACCTCGCGACTCCCGAGAGTGCCGACTACCGCTACGAGGTTTGCTAGCCGACCTCGGTCACCGCGATGATGCGGCTATAAATGCGCCCGCGCGTCGTCACCGTAGGCTCGACGGCGAGGTACGTCACGATGAACGTGCGGTCGCCCACCGGAAACTTGAATTCCGCGAGCGGGTTCTCTCCGTAGTAGTTGTTGTCACGGGTACTGATGAGGCTGAGAACTTCGGCGTCTTCGAGCTTCGAGAGGTTGTCGACCATGTAGTCGAAATCCTCGGGGTCTGCGGTAACGAGCGATCCTTCGCCCGCGTAGCACTCCATGTCGAGGGTGCCGTCGTCTCTGCGGAAGCCCGAGCGCGCAATAAAGTCGAGCCACGGGTACGGGCAGATTGGCCTGATGCTGGGGACCTTCGGTTGGTAGTTGGTTGTGATCTTGGCTGGCACGGTAAGCCCGCCGGTGTCTAACCGCCATGCGAAGGTGTCGACGAGCCAGGGGCCGAAAGTAAAGGGCCCGTCGCTCGCCGGACCTGGAAAGTCGACGGTGTCGCCCGCCGCGTTGATCGAGCTGCGCTGCAGCTGTAGCGCCTGGATGTTCGACACTGTCACCGGTTTGCCCTCGGCGACGAGCTTGTACGTCACTCGATAGGTGACAACCGTGCGGTCAACGCGATCGGGGTCGAGTGTTCCGATGTAGTTGCCGAAGTCGTCGGGAGCCATGTCGGCGTGACCCAGAATTTCGACGTCGACGGTGAGTCCGATAGCTTCGGCCACCGCAGGGTCGCCAACCAGATGCCCATCGATTGGCCCATCGGGCGGCACAAACGTCGAGGCGCGCAGGCTCGCGGCGGCGTCGATATCCCGGTCAATAAGCGCCGTGAGGTACTGGCTCGCGACCAGCTCCGAATCTGCCCACTGAATATTCGCGAGCAGGTTCGGCCACTCGTAGTCGGCGATCGCAGCTCGGCGCGACGCGTCATAGACGTTCACGGCGACCGTTCCAGCAAGAACCACTGCCACAACAACACCGGCGGCGATCAGCAGCCGCCGCTTCGGTAGTTTCGTTCGAGTGGATGTCGCGAGCGATTCGTTGAGGGTCATTGAACGAAGCTCGATTCGGCCGGAGGAATCGTCGGCGGAATCCGGATCGCGAAGTACCCGACGATCACGAGCAACAGGAGCACGCCGGCACCAGCGATAAAGCCGATGAGGTGCTTCGAGGTGAAGCTTGCCGGAGCCGCTGCGGGCTTCGGCGCTGGGGGCGGTGGCATCGTCATTGTCAGCCTCTTTCGGTGAGAGCGATGATGCGGAATTCCTTGAACGGGAACTCGGCCTTCGATGGGTCGACCATCAGGTAGGTGGCGATGAACGTACGGTCGCCCGCAACAAACTGCACCTCGCCCAAGGGGTTCAAAAACGCCTCGTTGGTGAACTCCTGACCAACGATGTCGACGGTCTGGTCGGCTTCCTGTAGCCCGAGGTTCGCATCGACGTAGTCAAGGTCGGCCTGCTCTGCGGTGAGGAGTCGCCCCTTGCCCGCAAAGCACGGCGCGGGCAGGTGCCCGATTGCGACTCGAGTCTTCGACACTTCTTCGAAGCCCACCCGTGGCGAACCGCAGTAGGTGTAGCCGGTGTCGCCCTCCGGCACGTAGGTCGAGGTCGGTTCGATGGTCTCGCCTTCCGGAACGGACAGCCCAAGGCTCTGCACATCGAACGCGTAGACGAGCCAGTTGTTGAAGACGACGGGGCCGTCGCTGAACGGGCCTGGGATGTCGAGCTTCTCGCCCGCGCCGTTAAACGTCTCGCGCTCGAGCAGCAGTCCTTGCACGGTCGAGGCGGTGACCTGCTTGCCCTCCACCGTCAACGTGTACGTCGCGCGATAGGTGACAGCCGTCTGGTTGACCCTGTCTGGCTGTGGATCACCCCAAGTCGTGTGTTCGTTAGCCGAGAGGATCTCGAAGTCGACCTTCATACCGAGAGCCTTGGCGACTGTCGCGTCGCCGACGAGCATTTCGTCGGGCGCATTTCCGGGCTTTGCCTCGAACGCGGTCGCTCGCAGCTTCGCCGTCCCGTCGGCGTCACGATCGGCGAGCGCGTTGAGGTAGTCGAGCGCGACGGTCGAGGCATCGTCTCCCTGCACCTCGGCGATCGCGGCGTGCCTCGAGGCGATGTAAGCGTTGCCACCGAAAACGCTCGCCACGAGCACCGCGACAACGATGCCGAGAGTCAGCCAGACACCGCGCGTCAGAAGTTTCGGACGAGTGGATGCCGCGGCTGCAGCACTCGGCGGCGCCGGCGTCCTGGCTGCAGGAGGTGCCGGTACCGCGGCCGATGGTGGGGGTGGCGGCGGGGGCGGTGTTGCCGGGCTGGCCGGAGCGGGCGGTGGCGGAGGCGGCGGTCGCAGTGGTCCATCGTTGAGTGACACTCGGAAAGTCAATCATGTTCCCCGCCGTAGGGGGCGGAGTTGCGAAGGAATTAACATGGGGCTGTGGCCGTTCCCAAGATCCTGCTCTATTACGCCTTTACGCCGATTGCCGATTCCGACGCCGTTCGGTTGTGGCAGCGCGACCTGTGCGAGTCGCTCAACCTGCGTGGTCGCATCCTGCTCTCGAAGGATGGGATCAACGGCACTGTCGGCGGTGAGCTCGCCGATGTCAAAAAATACATTCGCAAGACCCGCGAGTACGCGCCGTTCAAGAACATCGAGTTCAAGTGGAGCGAGGGTCTCGGCGACGACTTTCCGCGGCTGAGCGTAAAGGTGCGCGACGAGATTGTGAGCTTCGGCGCACCCGGCGAACTGCGCGTCGACGAGAACGGTGTTGTCGGCGGCGGTACAAAGCTGAGTCCGGAACAACTGCACGAGCTCGTGGCCGAAAAGAATGTGACGTTTTTTGACGGACGGAACGCAATCGAAGCCGCTATCGGAACATTCACAGGCGCGATCGTGCCCGACGTGGAGACCACGCGAGACTTCGTTGCAGAGCTCGAGAGCGGCAAATATGACCATCTGAAAGACGAGCCGATCGTCACCTACTGCACCGGCGGAATCCGCTGCGAGGTGCTCTCGAGTCTCATGGTCAACCGGGGATTCAACGAGGTTTACCAGTTGGATGGCGGAATCGTAAAGTACGGCGAAAAGTATGGAGATTCCGGGCTCTGGAACGGGTCGCTGTACGTTTTTGATAAGCGAATGCACGTCGATTTCAGCGACGATCCCGAGGTCATTGGGCGCTGCATCGTGTGCGAAACGGCGACCGCGAACGTCGTCAATTGCCAGGACGCGTCGTGCCACAAGCTGTTTGTAGCCTGTGAACTCCATGCGCACGACATAAAGTGTGAGGAACACTCGCGACAGACTGTAACGTCCCACAATTGGGGGTAAAACCCCTAGTGCCTTGGTCAGGCGTCGAGCGTATAGTCCGTTAAGGAGTCGGCCCCCTGCGAGAACCCGAAACTCGCACGACTCCACCCGAAGGACCCACCCCCGCTTATGCCTACCCAAAATACGATTTCTGCTGCCCGCAAACGTCAAATCGGTGCCGAAACCCGCACCGACCCGCTTCCCACAATTCACGATCGCCCCACCGATCGACAGATCGCAATGGCGCGCCTTGCCATCGTCGCGACCGTCGCCTTCTGGGCGATCTACGTCATCACAACGATCATTCGCCAGTTTCTCGAAGTAGGAACCAGCAACTTTCGCTTCACGCTCGAGGCGATCTCGTACCTCGTGGTGGTGACCTTCCTCACCTTCTCCGCGCTGATGTACCTGCTTGCCCGCCAGGGCGCCCTGCTGCGCTTCCGTGAGCACGTGCGCGTGCCGCGTGCGCAGCTCGATCGCCACTTCGCACACCACCAGGGCTCGCTCACCGTGCTTGTGCCCTCCTACGCGGAAGAGCCCGAGGTTGTTCGCTCCACCCTGTGGTCGGCCGCGCTGCAGGAGTACCCCTCCATGCGCGTTGTGCTCCTTCTCGATGACCCGCCCTTCCCCTCCGATCCCGCCGTCGCCGCGCGCCTCAACCGCACGCGTGCAATCACGAGCGAGATCTACGAGGCGCTCTCGGAACCCCGTGCGCGTTTCGGTGACGCTCGCCTGCGCTTCGAGCTCGACAACATCCAGGACGGCAACCCGTCTATCGATTCCGTTCGCCAGCTCGCGTACCAGTACTACTGGGCGACCGACTGGCTCGAGACGATGGCTGAGAACGAAATCGTCGACGACCACGTTGACAAGTTCTTCGTCGACCAGGTGCTCCTCGGGCTCGCCGGTGAGCTGTCGCTCGTCGCCGACGCCCTGACCGCGGCTGCCGATGAGGGCCAGACCCCGTCGCTCGAGCGGATGAATCAGCTCTACCGCCGCCTCGCCTGGATCTTCGACGGCGAACTGTCGACCTTCGAACGCAAGCGATACGCGTCGCTGTCGAACGAGGCAAACAAGGCCATGAACCTCAACTCGTACATCGGCCTTATGGGCGGCGCGTACCGCGAGGAGCAGACACCCGCGGGCGTTGTGCTTTTGCCCGCCGCCAACGAGAACGACGCACACTTCGTAGTACCGGACTCCGAGTACCTCCTCACGCTCGACGCCGACTCCGTGCTGCTGCGCGACTACTGCCTGCGCCTCGTCTACTCGCTCGAGCTGCCCGAGAACGAGCGAGTGGCAGTCACGCAGACGCCGTACTCGTCGTTCCGCGGAGCCGGCACCCGCATCGAGCGTCTCGCCGGTGCAACAACCGACCTGCAGCACATCCTGCACCAGGGAATGTCGTACTACGGCGCAGCATTCTGGGTCGGCGCCAACGCCGTCATCCGCAAGCGCGCGCTCGAGGACATCGTCGAGGTTGAGAACGTCGGCGGCTTCGAGCACAAGCGCTACGTGCAAGACCGCACGGTCATCGAAGACACCGAGTCGAGCATCGACCTCGGCACCCACGGCTGGACAATCGTCAATTACCCGGAGCGCCTGAGCTACTCGGCAACCCCGCCCGACTTCGGTTCGCTCATCGTTCAGCGTCGCCGCTGGGCAAACGGTGGGCTGCTGATCATGCCCAAGTTCATCCGCCAGGTGAAAGAGCGCAAGGCTCGCGGCGAGCGCGTGACGTGGGCAGAGATTCTTCTGCGCACGAACTACATGTCGTCGATCGCGTGGGCCAGCATCGGGCTCATCTTCCTTCTTGCCTACCCCTACGACTCCCGACTGCTGAGTGTCGTTGTGCTTCTCGCCGCGCTGCCCTACTTCATCTCGATGGCCGCAGACCTGCGCGCCACCGGATACAAGGCAACCGACGTGCTGCGCATCTATGGCTTCAACCTGATCCTGCTGCCCGTGAACGTCGCGGGCGTGCTCAAGTCCATCGAGCAGGCAATCACCGTCAAGAAGATCCCGTTCTCGCGAACCCCCAAGGTCAAGGACCGCACTGCGGCCCCGATCCTTTACGTCGTCACCCCGTACCTCATCATCGCGTTCTCGATCCTCACGCTCATGCGTGACATCGGTGCTCAGAACTGGGGCAACGCGGCCTTCGCCGGCTTCAACACGGCCCTCGCGGTGTTCGCTGTCATCGCCTACATCGGCGTGCGCAACTCGCTCGTCGACATGTGGGTCGCGTTCACCAACTGGCTCTACGTCGAGGTTCCCGTGAAGAACCAGGCGCACACCGACGCCGCAACAGTCGCAGAACTCGACTGGCGTTCCGTTCTCTATCACGGTGATGCAGAGGGCAGCGCGTCTACCGCGCTGCACCCCGAGATCGCCGCCCAACTGTCGCTCACCGCGACGAGGTAATTCATGTCAGCAACAGTCCCTGCGCAGACCCGCAGGAAGCTCTCTCCGGTGCGCGTTGGAATCGCCCTGCTCGTGGCCCTCGCGGTCATAGCGGGCGGCACCCTCGCCGCACGCACCTGGTACTCCGACGCCGTGGCGGCGCCCATCGAGGGCGACCCGTGGTTTGCGGGCTACGTGGATGTCACGGCAACGCCGTCCTACGCATTCGAAACGCCCGTGAACTCCGCGGCCAAAAACGTTGTGCTGTCATTCATCGTCGCCGACCCGGAGAACGCGTGCACCCCGACCTGGGGCACCGCGTACACCCTCGACGAGGCGTCAACAGCTCTCGACCTCGACCGCCGCATCGCCCGGCTCGGCCAGGTCGGCGGCGAAGCGATCGTCTCCTTCGGTGGCGCCATCAACGATGAGCTCGCAACCGTGTGCAGCGAACCGACCAAGCTGGTTGACGCCTACGCGTCAGTTGTCGACAGGTACAAGCTCTCGACGATCGACCTCGACCTCGAGGGCGCAACCCTGAGCGCGGCGTCGGCTGAGCGCCGCGCGAACGCTATCGCGACGCTGCAGGAGGAGCGCGCGACATCCAACAATCCGCTTGCTGTCTGGCTCACGCTGCCGGTGACGCCCGACGGACTCTCGCCGGAGGGAACCGACGCGGTTGCCGCCTACCTCGCGGCCGGTGTCGACATCGCCGGCGTCAACGTTATGACGATGGACTACGGCGACAGTCGCGCTGACGGGCAGTCGATGCTCGACGCCTCGACCTCCGCGCTGACAAACACGCATCGCCAGCTCGGCATCCTCTACGGCAAGGCCGGAACCGATCTCACGAGCGCGACGCTCTGGTCGAAGATCGGTGCGACGCCGATGATCGGTCAGAACGATGTCGCGTCTGAGGTGTTCACAACCGACGACGCCGAGGGCCTCAACGCTTTCGCGCGCGACAACGGTGTTGGCCGTATGTCGATGTGGTCGCTCAACCGCGACGCGACCTGCGGGCCGAACTACGCCGACGTCACGATCGTCTCTGACGCCTGCAGTGGCATCGACCAGGGCGAGACACTCTTCTCGGCCGTGCTCGGCAAGAAGCTGACCGGAGCTCCGCAGGCCAACGTCATCGAGACGACCGCCGAGGCGCTGCCCGCGAAGGCCGAAGACAACCCGGAGACCAGCCCGTACGCGATCTGGCTCGACGACGCGACCTACCTCGCCGGCACAAAGGTCGTCTGGCACCGCAACGTTTACGAGGCGAAGTGGTGGACGAGCGGCGACCTGCCCGACGACCCGGTGCTCGACCTCAACTCGACGCCGTGGAAGCTCATCGGCCCGGTACTGCCCGGCGAGAAGCCCGTTCCGGTGCCGACGCTGCCCGCGGGCACCTACAAGGACTGGTCGGGCGCCGCGGTCTACGAGAAGGGCGACCGGATTCTCTTCGAGGGTCTCGCGTTCGAAGCCAAGTGGTGGACTCAGGGCGACAGCCCCGAAGCTTCCTCGACCGAACCGGACGCGTCGCCGTGGGTCGCGCTTACCGTCGAACAGCTCAACGCTGTAATCAACGAATAGTAAGCAGCGATGCGCCATGATGGTGTCATGAAGATCGGTATCCTCACGAGCGGCGGAGACGCCCCAGGCCTCAACGCTGTTATTCGCGGCATTGTCTACACCGGCATTGCCACGAAGAAGTGCGAAGAGTTCGTTGGCTTCCGCAATGGTTGGAAGGGCGTGATCGAGGCGGACATCGTTCCCCTCGGCCGCCACGAGATCACCGGTATCCACAAGCAGGGTGGAACGATCCTCGGCACCTCCCGCACGAACCCCTTTGACGGCAACGGCGGCCCCGACCGTGTCAAAGAGGTAATGCGCGAGAACGGCATCGACGCGATCATCGCGATCGGCGGCGAGGGAACCCTTGCCGCCGCCAAGCGCCTCACCGATGCGGGCATCAACATCGTCGGCGTTCCCAAGACCGTCGACAACGATTTGGATGCGACGGACTACACGTTCGGCTTCGACACTGCCGTACAAATCGCTACCGACGCCATGGACCGCTTGCGCACCACCGGCGACTCGCACGGCCGCTGCATGATCGCCGAGGTTATGGGCCGTCACGTCGGCTGGATCGCACTGCACTCGGGCATGGCCGCCGGCGCGCACGCGATTCTTATCCCGGAGCAGAAGACAAGCATCGACCAGATCATCGAGTGGGTGACATCCGCCCACGATCGTGGTCGTGCGCCGCTCGTTGTCGTCGCCGAAGGTTTTGCGCTCGACTCCATGGACGACGCACACAGCGAACGCGGGCTCGACGCCTTCGGCCGCCCGCGCCTCGGCGGTATTGGCGAGATGCTCGCGCCGATCATCGAGGAGCGCACCGGCATCGAGACGCGCGCGACGACCCTTGGGCACATCCAGCGCGGCGGAACGCCGAGCGCCTACGACCGCGTACTCGCCACCCGCCTCGGCATGGCCGCGCTCGACGCAGCCATCGCCGAACAGTGGGGCTACATGGTCGCGCTGCGCGGAACCGACATCGTGACCGTCGCGTTCGCCGACGCACTCGGAACGCTCAAGACCGTGCCGCAGGCGCGCTACGAAGAGGCGCGAATCCTCTTCGGCTAGCCGCCCGTCTCAACCAGCGAGTCTTGGTGGTTGAGTAGCGAGCGCCAGCGAGCGTATCGAAACCCTCAGCAGCTCCGGTACACGTACCCGTCACCACCCACAGGCACAACATCCCGATCACGCAACATGATCGAGTGAACATCCCCGCGGTCCGAGCACGCCCACTCGAAGGTCGTCTTCGTCACGTTCCCTCGCTTGACGCTCGGGTTCTCGTCCGTGTACTCGATCTCGAACAGCAGGTCGCCGTACGCGCCGTACGCATCGCACTCGGTGTACCGCTCGCACTCTTCGGCGATGGCGAAGTCAAACCCGAGCCGGGGACCTGCCGCGTGATAGATGTCGCTCGCGTTCTTCTGGGCGATGGCGAGTCCACGAGCGTGCGCGAACGGAATCACCGTTGCAAGGTACGCGCGCCCCTGCGCGGCGTTCATCAGCCCTTTCGAGCGCAGGTGGGAGTCGAGGTTGTCGGGCTCGACCGCATCGAAACCATCCTCGGCGCATCCGACAATCCACCTCTTCTGCACTTCGAGAAGGGCAGATCGCTTGGCCGCCGTGCGCACGTCGAAGAGCGCCTCGTTCCAGTTCTTGTCGACGATCACCGTGCCCGCGGAGTTCTTGAGCAGCAGGCTCGAGTGGTGCTTCTTCCACCACGCGGTCGTGCCGTAGGGCGGGGAGGTCTTCGACTGCCCGGGCTGGTCGGGCTGCGTCTGCATGAGGTTGACGTAGCAAATGTTGTAGAGCCCCTCGACGGGTGTCTCAAGCCGGTCGCGGCTCACGATACTCACGCCGGGCGCGGGTGTGTACGCGCCGCCCAGTTGGTAGTCAAACGTGCCATTCGCGGGCGGCAGCACAACCGATTCCGCCTCGTTGTGCTCGACGGTGATGGACTCGTAGTCGATGGCTGCCGAGTAGGTGGCGGTGCTCGCCGTCACACGAACGCGCACCGACCCGGCGGGGGCAACAAACCGCGATGCATTGGATGTCGCGAACTGCAGACTCGTCCACGTTCCCGCGACGGCCGTCTCGTTGGTGCCGACCGTGGCCCACTTCTTCGCTGACCAGTTGTAGAGCGACCAGGTGAACTTCTGCCGGGGCTGCGCCTTGCCGCGGTACTCGACGTTCACGGTGATGCCCGTGACGAGGCTCGGCTCGACCGCCGTCGGAACCCGATAGGTGCGATACCCGCTGTACTTCTTCGATCCGCGGGGCGACACCGTCAGGTAGCTGCCGTCAACGGACGCAAGTTGCGCAACGCCCCCGGTCGTCTTCCCCGTTGTTGTCGCGAGGGAGGTCGGCGCGAGAAAGGTCTGCGCTGCCGCCGCCGGTGCAGCGACAACTGCCGCGCCCAGCACCACGATCGCGGACACAGCGGCAACCACGCGGCGAAGGCTCATCCCCACAGTATGCGGCCCTGCCGCACCTCGGTGGTTGAGTAGGCGCGCCAGCGCCGTATCGAAACCCCGTTGCGCGACCACTGATTTCGATACGCCTGCTCCTTCGTCGCGGGCTACTCAATCACCAAGAACTCGGTGGTTGAGTAGGCCGCCCGCGGCCGTATCGAAACCCCGTTGCGCAGCCGAGATTTCGATACGCCTGCTCCTTCGTCGCGGGCTACTCAATCGCCATGGGCCCGCGCCCTCAGCACCTCGCGCTCGCGCTCGTTGCGCGTCAGCTCCGCGGCGCGCGCGAACTCTGCCCGGGCTTCGGATGTGCGCCCGAGCCGCTCGAGGATGTCCCCGCGCACGGCAGGCAGCAGGTGGTAGCCGGCGAGCGCGCCGATGCCCGCGAGCCGGTCGACGGCGACGAGTCCTGCCTCGGCGCCCCGCGCGCGGGAGACAGCGACCGCGCGGTTGAGCTCGATCACCGGCGACGGCGTCAGCTGGGCGAGCGCGTCGTATAGGGCGACGATCTGGTTCCAGTCGGTGCGTGCGGCGGTCGGCGCTGTGGCGTGGCAGGCGGCGAGCGCGGCCTGCAGTGCGTACGGTCCGCGCACCCTGCCGAGGGCGTCGGCCCGGGCCAGCGCGGCAACACCGCGGCCGATCTGCAGCCGGTCCCAACGGGAGCGGTCCTGGTCATCGAGCAGAATCGGGCTGCCGTCGGCCGAGGTGCGCGCTCCCATGCGGGACGCCTGCAGTTCCATCAGCGCGACGAGTGCGTGCACCTCGGGCTCCCCCGCAACCAGCACCGCCAGGATGCGCCCCAGCCTGAGCGCTTCGTTGGCAAGGGCGGGTCGCATCCAATCGCCACCGGAGGTTGCCGAGTAGCCCTCGTTGAAAATCAGGTAAACAACGCCGAGAACCGTGCCGAGTCGCTCAGGCAGCTCGCTGCGATCGGGAACCTCGAACGGAACGTGCGCCGCCGCGAGCGTGCGCTTCGCCCGCGTGATGCGTTGCCCGATGGTTGGCGAGGGAACAAGAAAAGCGCGGGCGATCTCGTCGGTTGTGAGTCCGCCGACGACGCGCAGGGTGAGGGCGACGCGGGCCTCCGGGGCCAGCACCGGGTGACATGAGACAAAGATGAGCCGAAGCAGGTCGTCGCGGATGACGTCGTCCGGGTCGGGTTCATCGACCGTGACCTCGAGGTTTCGGGCGAGCGACTCGTAGCGCTCCCGCAATGCGCTCTGCCTGCGCCATCCATCGATCGCACGCCGCTTGGCAACGGTTGTGAGCCACGCCCCCGCGTTACGTGGGATGCCCGTCGTCGGCCACTGTTCGAGTGCGGCGACGAGGGCATCCTGCGCGAGGTCTTCGGCCGTGCCGATGTCGCCGGTCAGGCGCGCGAGCGTCGCGATGACTCGCGACGACTCGATGCGCCAGACGGCTTCAACGGCGTTCGACGTAGTGGTCAAGCGGTGCGGCTCTCACCGTGTTCTTCGCGCCACTCTTTTTCTTTCTGCACGTACTCGTTGTTGGGGTCGAACTCTTCGACACCGACGACGCGACGCACCTCGACCGAGCCCGACGTCAGCGGGATCCGCCGCGCCCACTCGAGCGCCTCCTCCTTCGAGGCGACCTCGAGAATCCAGAAGCCGGCGATGAGCTCCTTGGTGTCGGCGAAGGGTCCGTCGGTGATGACCGGCTCGTCGCCGTCGAAGCTCACTACGGAACGCGTGTGCGCGGGGTGCAGGCCCTCGCCGCCGAGCATGGCGCCCGCCGCGATGACCTCTTCGTTGTAGCGGCCCATCGCGTTGAGTTCTTCGTCGGTGGGCATCCGGTCGGCCTGGTTGGAATCGTCGACCTTGAGCATCAGCATGTACTTCATGGGGTTTCCTCTCTGTTACCAAGACGTCGAATGGAAAACCGCTTTTTCGACAGCCCCAGAATATTGCCGACAGCCAGTCGTAGGCTGAAGAACATGTTCCGAGCCATTCGCGTTTCAGTTGCCCAGAATGCCCCGAAGTTCACCTCAAGCGCCGAACTCGTCGAAGATTACGTGGATGGCGCGCTGCCCGACTACGGCGTCACCGTCGACGTCGAGCACTCGAGTGTCAACTACAAAGACGCTCTTGCGCTCACGGGCAAGCCGGGTGTGATCCGCTCGGGCCCCCTGATCGCGGGGATCGACCTCGTAGGAACCGTCGCGGAGTCCGCTTCACCGCACTGGGCCGTGGGCGACAAGGTGCTCGTCAACGGCTGGGGCATCGGTGAGAGCGAGAACGGTGGGCTGGCCGAGCGGGCGCGAGTCAAGGCGGAGTGGCTCGTTGCGCTGCCCTCGTCCCTGTCCGCTGCCCGTGCTGCGGCCATCGGTACAGCGGGCTTCACCGCGATGCTCTCGGTGCTTGCGCTCGAGAAGAACGGCATAACGCCGGCGTCGGGCGGCGAGGTTCTTGTCACGGGGGCGTCGGGCGGTGTTGGCTCCGTCGCTATCGTGCTGCTGTCGAAGCTGGGTTACTCGGTCGTCGCCTCAACCGGCAAGGATGCGGAGCACGACTATCTGCGTGGTCTTGGCGCGAGCCGCGTCATCCATCGCGATGAACTGTCGGCTGCCGACGGCAAGCCACTGCAGACGCAGCGGTGGGCAGCGGCGATCGACTCGGTGGGCAGCTCGACCCTCGCCAACGTTCTCGCTCAGGTGAACTACGGCGGCGTGGTTGCGAGTTGCGGGCTCGCGCAGGGCGCCGACCTGCCGACGACCGTGATGCCCTTCATCTTGCGCGGCGTCAACCTCGCGGGCATCAACTCGGTGTTCTGCCCAGCGCCGCTGCGGAAGCAGGCGTGGCAGCGGCTCGCGACTGACCTCGACCTCGACCTGCTCGACTCGATCACCCGCACCGTGCCCCTCGGCGGTGCGATCGATGCGGCAACCGAGATCATGTCGGGCCAGTCCCGTGGACGCGTCGTTGTCGACGTGCGAAGCTAATCGCATGTTCCTCATCCTCGGTCTCGTCTTCGCAGGTATCGCCGCACTCATTCACGTTGTGATCTTCCGGCTCGAGTCCATCGTGTGGAGCCAGCCCGCGACCTGGAAGCGCTTCGGCCTCCGCTCGCAGGAAGACGCCGACGTTGTGAAGCCGATGGCTCTCAACCAGGGCTTCTACAACCTGTTCCTCGCGATCGGCGCCGCTGTCGGCATCGTGCTTGTCGCCACGGGATCCGTCGACGTCGGGCGTGCCCTCGTGCTGTTCGCGACTCTCAGCATGGTCGCCGCGGCATCCGTGCTGATCATCAGCAACGCTCGCCTCGCGCGGGCCGCCGTCACCCAGGGTGCTGCGCCGCTCGTTGCGGTGGTGCTGCTGTTGGTGTCGCTCGCGGTCTAGCTCTGACTGATCAGAGCTGGCGCGTGCTTTAGTGCTGGCGCGCGTGCTCGACGAGCGCTTCGACGAGCGCCTCTGACGAGCGGGTTTCCGCGATCACGTGCACGGTGAGCCCCGCGTCGCGCGCGTCGAACGCCGTGCGCGGGCCGATGCACGCGACAACGGTTGCCTCGGGCAGCGGCGCGAGCTGGGCGGCGATCTGGCGGGCGACGCTTCCGCTTGTGACAAGCAAAGCATTCGTGCGACCGGATGCAACGTCAGTAGCGACCTGGTCCGAGACAGGCACGCCTACCGTGCGGTACGCAGCAACGTACTCAACTTCGAATCCGCGGGCGGCGAGGCCCGCAACGATCGTCGGCTCAGCGATGTCAGAGTGCGGAATGAGCACGCTGCCCTTCACGCTCGCGAACGGCCACTCCTTGAGCAGGCCGCGCGCCGAGTTGTCTTTCTCCGGAACAAAGTCGACGTGGTAGCCGGCGAGCTGCAGCGCGGCCGAGGTCGTCTCACCGACAGCCGCGACCCGCGTCTCGCGCGGAATTGTTGTGCCGTGAGAGACGAGCACGTCAACGGTCGTCGCGCTCGTGATGACAAGCCAGTCGAATTCCGCGGCCTCGAGTCGCGCGAGTGAGTCACGCAGAGCCTCGGGATCAGCCGAGCTCGCAAAGTTGATGAGCGGCGCGATGACCGGCACAGCACCGTAGCCGCGAAGTGTCGCGGCTACCGCGTCGCCCCACTTTCCACCGCGGGGCACGAGCACGCGCCATCCCGCCAGTGGTTTCTCGCTGTGGGCCATGCCCCTATCCTGCACCGGCTCGCGCTATCACGCGAATCGTAGTCGTGTATCGCTGAGAGTCCCCCATAAGGCGGACACGCCCCAACCGTGCGAAAGTGCTCCAACTGCTGAGGTTTGGAGCACTTTTCGACGGTGCGCCTCAAATCAGGGGCGGGCGGATGCCGCGGCTCGAGCCGCGGCGGGCAGAGCTTCGATGATCCGACCGATCGCTGCGGCGTCCATTGCGGCCGAGACAAACCAGGCCTCGAACACCGACGGTGGCAAAGACACCCCGGCCTCCAGCATCGCGTGGAAGAAGGGCGGGTACCGCCACGCCTCCTGCGCTTTGACGTCCGTGTAGTTGAGCGGGGCGTCTTTTGTGAAGACGAACGAGAACAGGTTGCCGGCGCGCTGCACAACGTGCTCGACGCCTTCGGCACTGAGTGCGTCACTCGTCGCTGTCGCAATCGTCTGAGCCGTTGCATCCAAGCGCGCGTAGACCTCGGGGGTCGCTGCAGTGAGCGTTGCGATGCCGGCCGCGACAGCCACCGGGTTACCGCTCAGCGTGCCGGCCTGGTAGACCGGGCCGAGGGGCGCGAGCTTGTTCATGTACTCGGCGCGGCCACCGATCGCGGCGAGCGGGAGCCCACCACCGACGACCTTGCCGAACGTCATCAGGTCGGGTGTCCATTCGCTTTCGAGTCCCCACCAGCCGGCGGAGCTCACGCGGAAACCGGTGAGCACCTCATCAGAAATGACGAGTGCGCCGTGCTTGTGCGCGATCTTCGCGACCTCGGCGTTGAAGCCGGGCAGCGGCGGAACAACACCCATGTTCGCGGCTGCGGCCTCGAGAATGATGCCGGCGATGTCTTTCGGGTGAGCCTCGAAGACCTCGCGCACGGCGTCGATGTTGTTGTACGGAATGACGAGGGTCTGCGCTGCCGTTGCCTCCGTAACACCCGCAGATCCGGGCATGGCGAGAGTTGCGAGCCCCGATCCGGCTTCGGCGAGAAGTCCGTCGGAGTGACCGTGATAGTGGCCGGCGAACTTGACGAGCAGGGTACGACCCGTCGCCCCGCGCGCGATCCTGATCGCCGTCATCGTCGCTTCCGTGCCGGTGGAGACGAGACGCACACGTTCGACGACGGGCACCCTCTCCTTCACAAGCTCGGCCAGTTGCGTTTCTCCCGGGGTGGACGCTCCGAACCCCAGGCCACGGTCGACGGCGTGATGTACTGCCTCAATCACGTCCGGATGGGCGTGACCGAGAAGGGCTGGTCCCCATGAGTTCACGAGGTCGACGTAGTCGCGGCCCTCCACGTCTGTGACGTAGGCGCCCTGCGCGCGTACAAAGAATCGCGGTGTGCCGCCGACCGAGCCAAATGCGCGAACCGGCGAATTGACGCCTCCGGGGATTGCAGCCTGGGCGCGAGTGAACTCTGCAGCGTTTGTGGGCTTCGCCACGTCGGCGGGATTCGTTGCCTTCGCGGGTTTTTTCTCGCCAGTGGGCTTTGTGGCTTCGGTCATCAGACTGCTCCTCGCAGGGTTCTGGCGAGTTCTACCGCCCAGTAGGTGAGCACAACATCGGCGCCCGCGCGCTTGATGCCGAGTACGGATTCGGCGATGGCACGCTCACGATCGATCCAGCCGTGGGCCGCCGCGGCCTCGATCATCGAGTACTCGCCCGACACCTGGTACGCCCACACGGGCACGGTGCTGACCGCTGCCGTCTCGGCGAGAACGTCGAGGTAGCTGCCCGCGGGCTTGACCATCACGATGTCAGCGCCCTGCTCGATGTCGAGGAGCACCTCACGAATGCCTTCGCGAGAGTTCGCGGCGTCAAGCTGATAGCTGCGGCGGTCGCCCACGAGGGAAGACTGCACGGCCTCGCGGAACGGTCCGTAATAGGCCGAGGCGTACTTCGCGGCGTAGGCGAGGATCGCAACGTCGGTGTGGCCCGCGTCTTCGAGCGTCTCGCGCACCGCGGCGACCTGGCCATCCATCATGCCGCTGAGGCCGAGGATCTGGCTGCCGGCCTCCGCCTGTGCGATGCCCATCGCGACGTAACGCTCGAGAGTTGCGTCGTTGTCGACACGTCCGTCGGCGCCGAGCACGCCACAGTGGCCGTGGTCGGTGAACTCGTCGAGGCACAAGTCGGTCTGCACAACGAGTGCGTCACCGACCTCTTCGACGGCGATACGCGTCGCGACGTTGAGGATGCCCTCGGGGTCGGTCGCGCCGCTACCGGTGGCGTCCTTGTGAGTGGGAACTCCGAAGAGCATCACGCCACCGATTCCGGCCGCGGCCGCGTCGGCGAGTGCACGCTTGAAGCTGTCGGTCGAGTGCTGCACAACGCCCGGCATCGACTGGATCGGATGTGCCTCGGTGGCGCCCTCCCGAACAAACATCGGGAGCACAAGGTCGGCGGGATGCAGGCGGGTCTCTGCGACGAGCCTGCGCATGGCCGGAGTCGTGCGGAGGCGGCGGGGACGGTAGTCCATTGTTTAATCCTTGAGGGGTGCGATTGTCGCGGCGCCGAGGGCGAGAAGCTCGGCCGAGACGCGGCCCGCGACGTCGGCCGCGGGGTTGGGGGTGTCCGCGACGTAGAGAGCGTGCGAAGCGGTGACCTTGCTGCTGCCATCGGGTGCGTAGACACGAGCATCGAGAAAGAGAAGTCCGTCGTCGATGAAGGCGTGAGCCGCGATCGGTGCGGCACAGCCGGCCTCGAGCTGTGCGAGCACTGCACGCTCGGCAGTCACCATGGTGCGGGTCGGCTTGTGGTCAAGAGCCGCGACGAGCTTCTCGTCGCCCGCGCGAACCTCGAGCGCGAGCGCACCCTGGCCGGGAGCGGTGGGCCAGCTCGCGAGCGAGAGGAACTCGGTCACGTCGTCGGATCGACCGAGGCGTTCGAGCCCGGCTGCCGCGAGTACAACCGCGTCGAGGTCTCCCCCGACGGTGCGGCCGAGTCGTGTGTCGACGTTGCCGCGGATGTCCACAACCTCGAGGTCGGGACGGCGTGCAAGCAGTTGCGCGGCGCGGCGGGGTGAACCCGTTCCCACGCGCGCACCCTCGGGCAGCGTGTCGAGGGTCAGGCCGTCGCGGGCGCACAGGGCGTCGCGGGCATCAGCGCGCTTCGGCATTGCGGCGATGACGAGCCCTGGTTCCGGGTCGGTCGGGAGGTCCTTGAGCGAGTGCACAACAACATCACACTCGCCGGCGAGCAGCGCCTCCCGAAGGGCACTCGCGAAAACGCCCGTGCCACCGATGGTTGAGAGCGATTCGGTCGAGCGGTCGCCGTGGGTTGTGACGGTGATGATCTCGACCTCGACGCCAGTCTTGGCGGCAAGAGAGTTGGCGATGGTCTGCGTCTGAGCGAGAGCGAGAGCACTGCCGCGTGTGCCGATGCGAACGACACTCTTCACGGCGCTCACGGCTGAACTCCGGCGAGCGCGGGCTTGAAGCCGAGGCGCACGTTTTCACAGCAGCCCGGGCGGCAGGTGTCGTACCAGGGGCCGAGTTCGGTGAGCGAGGGGCGCTCCTCGGTCGGTGTTCCGTTGACGCGCTCCATCACGAGGTCGATGAGTCCCGTGACGTACGCGGCGTGCACACCGGGCGTGGGAACCCGCACCGCGAAGGTGCCGAGTTCTTCCGACGTTTCGAGCGCCTCGGTGTCGAGGTCCCACTTCACTTCCATGTGGTCGCTCACAAATCCGAGCGGCACGATAACGAAGGCTTCGGTGCCGGCAGTGGCAAGCTCGCGCATCGCATCGTTGATGTCGGGTTCGAGCCACGGCATGCTCGGGGGTCCTGAACGCGACTGGTAGACAAGCGACCACGGCACGTCGCCGGTCGTCGAGCCGTCCCCGACCGTTGAGCTCGAGACCATGTCGCCGGTCGAGCTCGCACCGGTGGCGGCGAGCATCACGACCTCCGCGACGGCGAGGTGCTGCGCCTGGTAGGCGTTGCCCTGCGGGCCGCTCTTGCCGGCATCGGTTGTGGGGATCGAGTGGGTCGCGAAGAGCACGTGGGTCTTCGAGGGCGCTATGCCCTGAGCCGCGACATCCATCAGCCCCTGCGTTGTTCCCTCGATGAAGGGCTCAACAAAACCGGGGTGGTCGAAGAACTGGCGCACCTTGTCGATTGCGATGACACCACCCAAGCCGGTTTCATCGAGGGCGATCGCGTAGTCCTCGCGATACTGACGGCACGAGGAGTACGAGCTGTAAGCGCTGGTGCCGATCGCGATGAGCTTTGTGAAGCCGAGCGAGTTTGCTTCAGTGAGAGCGTCGCGCAGGTACGGATCCCAGTTGCGGTTGCCCCACAGCACCGGCAGGTCGATGCCGCGGCGAGCGAGCTCGGCCTCAAGCGCGGCCTTGAGCTCGCGGTTCTGGTCGTTGATCGGCGAGATGCCGCCGAAGGCGCGGTAGTGGTGGGCTACCTCTTCGAGGCGCTCCTCCGGGATACCGCGACCGCGGGTGACGTTGCGGAGAAAGGGGATGACGTCGTCCTGGCCTTCCGGCCCGCCGAAGCTGGCGAGGAGGATCGCGTCGTAGGCGACGGCCTCCGTCACGTGTTCGGCGCCCGAGGCGGCCTGCGCCGAAGCGGCGCCGACTACTACCGGTGAATTGAAACCACCGTTGGTGATGCTCACGAAAGAATCTCTGCAATCTCCGAGACGTCGATACGGCGACCGGTGTAGAACGGAACCTCTTCACGCACGTGCATACGCGCGTCTGTCTGGCGCAGGTGGCGCATGAGGTCGACAAGGTCAACGAGTTCGGGGGCTTCGAGCGCGAGGATCCACTCGTAGTCTCCGAGAGCGAATGAAGCAACGGTGTTCGCGAGCACCTGGCGGTACTCGCTGCCCTTGCGGCCGTGGTCGCCGAGCATCGCCCTGCGCTCTTCGTCGGGCAGCAGGTACCACTCGTAGCTGCGCACGAAGGGGTAAACGGTGAGCCACTGCTCGGGCTCCTTGCCGCGCATAAACGCGGGGAGGTGGTTGCTCGTGAATTCGGCGTCGCGGTGCACGCCCATGGCGTTCCACGTCGGAAGCAGCGACGAGAGCGGCTCGCTGCGGCGCAAGCGGCGCAGCGCCCACTGCAGCTTCTCGGGGTTCGGGCCGTGCAACCAAATCATCAGATCCGCATCAGCGCGCATGGATGACACGTCGTAGAAGCCGCGAAGGGTAACTCCAGCCTCGCTGACCTCTTCGAGTTCGCGCGTCATGTCTCCCGTTCCCGCAACGTGCGCGGGGTTCCGGCGAAGCACCGCCCAGAGGGTGTAACCAAGTTCGGGGGTTTCAACGCTGTCGGTACTGGAGTTCACGGCTTCTATCCTCCTCCCGCGCGCGCTGTGCGTCTAATCCGCTTCACTTTCGCTGGGGGTTCACCCGGGTCGGGCTGCGGGCGCAAAGTCGGTCGGAGTCGCGAGGGGCTACTTTTTGAAGGCGTCCTTGACGTCTTCGCCAAACTTCTTGGCTCCGGCCTTCGCCTGGTCGGCCTTGCCTTCGGCCACGAGCTTGTCGTTGTCGGTCGCCTTGCCGACGGCCTCCTTGCCCTTGCCGATGAGGTTTTCGGCGGCGTTCTGGATCTTGTCCTGTGCACTCATGATGAGCTCCCTATCTTTCGAGCGTGCTTAGCGCACGCGTTGTTCGCGCGCGAGGTTCGCGCGCACTCCTGATGCCACGTGCAGCAGCACCGGAATTCTTGACTCGAGGGTCTCGTCGAGGGCGGCAACGGCTCGTCCGACACTGTCGACGACCAATCGAACGTCCGCTGCCCGACGAGTCGAGACGCCCAACTCGAGCACCACTTGCCCGCGCACGAGAAACGCGTGTGCTGACACGTTGACAATGTCGGGAACTCTCGCCAGATCATCGGCGATCAGGTCGGCGGCGACTCGGGCTTCGATCGCCCCGCTGCCATCGTCATCCTTAGCGGACTGCAGCGTGCGCGAGCGCCCGCGTCCCAGTGTTGCGATGCGGATGACGGAAAGAACAATGAGCGCGGCACACGAGCCGGCGATGATCCAGAGCGTCGTCGCGTCGGGCTCGGCCACGGGATCGAGCACAACCCAACCCGCCGATCGATTGAGAATCCATGCGGCTGCCGCGAGAGCGACAAGACCGATGAGAGCGAGTATGAACCGGTTGAGACCGCGATTGCTGTTTGTCATGATCCGACAACTCCCCTCGTGCTGACGGAGACATTTGTGCGAACCGAGGGTGACGGGCTGAGCGAATCAACCGCCTGACCAACGGCACGAGCGATAGCAGCGCTGTTGAGCAGGTTGCCGCTCGTCGGAACGACGCTCACCGTGCCGCGTCGCCGCGATACAACGGCACTCACTCGGGAATCGGGCAGTCGAGACTCACGCACTGCCGCGCGCACCATTGCCCCCGCAAGCACTCCGTCGTCGATGACAACGGCCATGCGCTCGTCGGGCAACTCGTGGCGTGCGCGTCGGGCCGGGCCGATCGCGAGCGCGACAAGCACAAGACCAATAACGGCGAGACCGCCGGCAATGGCAAGTGTCACGGCGTCCGGGTTTTCCGTTGCCGCGAGCACCGAGGCCGGCGACAGGAGAAGCGGACCGCGATCGAGCGCCGCGAGCACACACTCGGTGGCTACCCAAGCGAGCACGGCAATAAGGATCGTGAGCGTGACGACGACGGAGGTCGAGCGTGAGCGGTGTCGCGTGCGTCGCAGTATCCGGCGATGTATTCCAGACTGCGCGCGGGACTTTGTGTCGATGCTCATCGCACCCTCCTTTCGACCTCGAGATTGACGTGCGTGACTGTCACGCCGACGGTGCCGACGTGTGCGCCGGCGATACGGGTGATGTCTTCGCGAATCTCCGCGCGAGCGGCGAGCACGCGGGCGGGCAGCGTCTGGCCGGACGTGTTCGCCCGCAGGGGCGGCATGCGCACGGGAGCGCTGACCGTGACGGAGAGCAACCCCGCGTCATCCATCAGCCGTATTTTTACGTCGCTCGACGAGACGCCCAAGCGCGAAGCGGCGATCGCTGTCACCGTGCGCTCGAGAGCCCGAGTGGAAATCGCGACGCGACCACCGAGTTCGGCGACAGCGACAGCTACAGAAGAAACTGCCGCGGGCGAAACGGCGCCGGCAGAAGCCATCACGCGCTCCGACGACCGCGAGCCGCATCGAGCGCGGCCTTGAGATCGATGCGCCCGCTCAGGGCGGCGCCGACGACCCCGCCGACCGCTCCGAACACGGCAACGAGCAGGAAGCCCCAGAAACCGAAGACGAGAATCGTGAGCGCGAGAACCACGCCGACGACGATGCCCGTCACTGTCGCGCTCACGCTACGCGCGATTCGTCGGTCGTGACGTCGTCGTCACCGGGAATGTGAACGTCGGTGACTGTGACGTTGATCTCTGCGACCTTCATGCCAACGAGGTCGGTGATCGCGAGAGCGACGGCTGCGCGCACGGCGTTCGCCACCTGCTGGAGCGGAAGCGGGTACTCGACAACAATCGTGACGTCGGCCGCCACCTGGGTCTCGCCCACCTCGACCTTGACGCCCTGGCTCAGGTCGCTCGACCCCATGGCGTCACGAATCGCGCCAACGACTCGAGCCGCGCCGCCTCCGAGGGCGAAGACTCCGGGCACCTCGCGAGCCGCGATTCCCGCGATCTTTGCGATGACGGGATCAACGATCACGGTTGTTCCGCTGGCTACGGTCACGTTACCCAGAGGGGTTGTGACGATCGGGGTGGACGTTGTCTTCTGGACTGCCATGAGTTCTGCCTTTCAGTAGCTACGGCTTCTATCGCGCCGTATCGTTGCCCGTGGTGGACTACACAACTAAGACGAGTGCTGCGGCGCAGATGTCACGCTCGATCCCGAATCTCTGGCTGAGAGTTGCCTGAGCGGCACAGGAGCGACCTCTCCGTCGCGACGGATCTGGTGCTCGCCGAACGCTCGGCCGACGGCGACGAGATCGCGTTCGCTGTGCTCGTGCGCAGGCACGGGCCGTACCTCAAAGCCTTCGCGACTCGACTGACCGGGTCGGCGGCTGATGCCGACGACGTTGTGCAGGATGCGCTCATCGCGGCATGGGCACAACTGGCTACCCTCGCCGAGCCCGCGAAGGTGCGCTCATGGCTCACGAGCATCGTTTCTCGCAAGGCCACCGACCGCATCCGGGCACGCAAACCGTCGAGCGAGCTCGATGAGCAACGCGCACAACTCGCCGAGCTCGGCCCCGAGCACCGGGCCATCGAATCGTCGCAGCTCGATGCGTTGTCGGGCGTTCTATCGCGCATGCCAGAAGGCCAGCGCGAATGCTGGATTCTCAAGGAGGTCGGCGGCTACTCCTATGAGGAGATCGCCGAACGCCTCGACACAACAATCGCTGTTGTGCGCGGCCGGCTCGCCCGAGCACGCGCGACTCTCGTTACAGAAATGGAGGTGTGGAGATGACGGATGCACAAACCGGAGACGGTATTGGCGGCTCGGGATACACGCTCGAACAGCTCAGCGACTATCTCGATCGTGGGCGAACTCCCGCCATCGAGGCGATCGAGTCCAACGTGGAATGCCAGGCTCTGCTCGCCTCGCTCGAGCGTTATGGCTCACTCTCGCGAGACCTCGTGTCGCGAGACGCTGCCGAGCACCCGACTATCGACGAGTCCTGGCTCAGCTCCCTCCTGACCTCGATCACTCGCGAGGCGAAGGCCGGACGCGACATCCCTCTCGCCAACGGTGATCCGCTGACGAAACTCGCGATCACCGAGGGTGCCGTTCGCGGCCTCGTGCGAACCGCCGGCGATTCGATCGACGGTGTGATCGTCGGCCGCTGTTCGTTGACCGAGGTGGTCGAGGGAGATCCCACCGCGGGCGTCACGGTCGCGGTGTCGGTGAGTGTCGCCCTCGGAACTCCCGTTCACGGCGCCGCCGAAGCTGTGCGGCAGGCCGTGTACACGGCTCTTCTCAAGCACACCGAGTTGCTCGTTGTCACGGTCGACGTGACTGTCGCCGACCTGCACGTCGTCGCAACCGAAGGAGACGCCGAATGAGCGCGCTCGCCCAGTCACTCGAGACCCTCGTTCTCGCCCTGCCCAACGTCGTCACCGTCTATGCGAACGAGACCGCGCTGACCCGCTCGGCACGCGAGTTGGTCGGCTCCGAGGTGAGTCGCATCGAGGTGTCGATGAGCGACGCACTCCCCGAGCGCATAACCGTCAACATCGGTGTGGATGCCGCGGCTCAAGCCCCGGCGACCGCAGCCGCCGTCGCTGCCGCAATCCGGGCGACGCTGCCGCCGGGTTCGACGACCGAGATCGTTGTGCGGATCAGCTCGGTGCGCGGCCAGTAGCGCTCGAGAGTGCAGAAACTGTGGTTTATCCGCGGCAGAACCACACTTTGCGCACTCTGACCTAAGCGTCGCCCTCGGGCGTGGCCTCGGCCGCGAGCGGCTCCAGCAGCGCGACGGCCGCCGTCTCCGCCTGCCCGATGACCGCGGCGAGACCGGTGCCCGCGACAGCTTCGCCGACGATCGTGACGCCGTCGATGCGCGCAGCGGAGGGCGCGGGGCGCGTCCACGAGACCTGGGCGAAGTCGAGAACGCTCGACTCGGGAATGTCCACTCCGAGCAGAGCCGCGGCATCCACTCGCGCTATCGTCGCGAGCCGCGCGGGAGCATCGTCGTACGACAACCGCAGCACGTGCTTGCCGTGAGCGCGCTCGGCGAGCCACTTCCACTTGGCCGTCGCGTGAGTGATCGCCTTCGCTTGGATGTCGCGCACCCCCGGTTCGACGAGCACCCCCGAGCCGCGCGGCGCAGCGTCGAGTGCTGGCACCTCAACGACGAGGGTGGCGAGGGTTATGCGTTTCGCGTCGGACGGAGCCGCGACCCCGGCGGCTGCCACAACGACGTGCGCGCCCGCGAAGCCCGCGACCTGTCCGTCGACGAGGGTTCCGCGTTTGCCAAGCTGCACTGTGACGCCGAGGCGCGTGATGTCGGCGATGAGTTCAATGACGAGGCGGTGGATGCCACCCTCGATGCCCATAACGGCCGTGCCAGCGGGGGCGGATTCGCGCAGCGAGCGCACGGCGCGACCGAGGGAGCCTTCGCTGCGCAGGGCGCCACGAAGGCCGGGTGTGATGCGGTCGAGATCGAGGTCGTTGGGGTGGCGCGAGTGCACTCCGAGGGTGACGGGCGCAACGAGTTTGTCGAGCATCCCTTTGCCCATACGTTTGCGCACGAGTTCGCCGAGGGTCTTCGAGCGGGCGCCGTAGGTTCCGGGCAGGAGGGTGTCGAGGTAGCCACGGAAGGCTGCGCGCCCGCCGATGACGGCCGTGACGTCGGCCGCGAGAGGCGAGGCTGGGATGCCGAGCAGGCTCGTCGTTGGCAGCTCGACGGCACCGGTCGAGCGGTAGAGCCAGGCGGGACCCGAGGCGGGCGCGACTATCGCGGGCGCGAGGCCGAGCTCGGTGAGAAGGGTTTCAACGGTTCCTCGGCGGGTGGCGAAGCTCTCGGCGCCGGCGTCGAGAATGAGCCCGCCGACCGTGTGGAATGCGACTGTGCCGCCAAGCTGGGATGACGCTTCGAGCAGCGTGACAGTTGCGCCGCCCATCGCGAGCCGTCGCGCGGCTACAAGCCCCGCGACGCCTCCGCCGATGACGACGACGTCGGTCACAGTGAATGCACCAGTTCGACGATGCGCGTGAGCACGTCGGGGTTGGTGTCGGGCGGAACGCCGTGGCCGAGGTTGAGCACGTGAGCGGGGGCAGCGCCGCCGCGACGCACAACGTCGCGCACGTGGGATTCGAGGGTCTGCCACGGGGCGGCGAGCAGCGCGGGGTCGAGGTTTCCCTGCAGCGGAACCGTGCCGCCGAGACGACGGTTGGCCTCGTCGAGGGGTATGCGCCAGTCGACACCCATCGCGTCCACGCCTATCGCGTTCATTGCGTGCAGCACCTCGCCACTTCCGACGCCGAAGTGCACCTTGGGCACCTCGAGCCCGCGCAGCGCCGACAGTGCGCGCTTCGAGTGCGGCGCGACGCGCTTGACGTAGTCCACCTCTGAGAGCGATCCGACCCACGAGTCGAACAGCTGGGCCGCGGATGCGCCGGCCTCCACCTGCGCCTTGAGAAACTCGCCGGTCACGTCGGCGCACCAGTTGAGCAGGTTCGCCCACGAGTGCGGGTCGGCGTACATCATCGTGCGCGCGCGAATCTGGTCTTTGGATGGCCCGCCCTCGACGAGGTAGGAGGCAAGAGTGAAGGGTGCTCCGGCAAAGCCAATGAGTGGTGTCTCACCGAGTTCGGCTACGACCATCGCAACTGCCGCACGGATCGGATCGAGAGCAGCCGGGTCGAGCGGGCGGAGAGCCGCGACATCCGATGCCGTGCGAATGGGGTTGGCGATGACCGGGCCACGTCCGGGAACAATTTCGACGTCGATTCCTGCGAGTTTGAGGGGAATGACGATATCGCTGAAGAAGATTCCGGCGTCGACTTTGTGTCGGCGCACCGGCTGAAGGGTGATTTCTGCGGCGAGCGATGGGGTGAGGCAGGCGTCGAGCATCTGGTTTCCGACCCGAAGTTCGCGGTATTCCGGGAGAGAACGGCCGGCCTGGCGCATAAACCAGACGGGAGGCGTCGACTGCTTGTCGCCGGAATAGGCGAGAACGAGGGGCGACTGCGAGGTACGCCCGTCGACGAGGGGGTGCGTGGGGGCGAGGGGCATGTGCTTAACATTAGATCGTGCTCCTGTGCCTGACCTCGAACCATCAAAACGCCAGCTTCGCTCTTCTCGAGAAGCTGTCTATCGGGGCACCCGCAGCTGCCACCTCGCTCGTCGAGGGAAGCGCCTTCGTTAACGGCGCTGTTGTGCTCGCGACCTGCAACCGCTTCGAGGCCTACCTCGACATCGACGAGCCTCTGACCGGCGCAACCGCCGTCGCGCTCGAGTCGACGCTAGAGGCTCTCTCCGAGGGAAGCGGCGTCACAATCGATGACCTGCGCGAATCGATCACCGTGCTCACGGGCGACGACGTGCCGAGCCACCTGTTCTCGGTGACGAGCGGTCTCGAGTCAGTGGTTATCGGTGAGGACGAGATTTCGGGTCAGGTGCGACGAGCACTCGACGCTGCGCGCGGCAACGGCACAACGTCATCCAATCTCGAGAAGCTTTTTCAGTCGGCGGCCCACACCTCAAAGAACGTGCGCAACACCACCGAGCTCGGCGGCGCAAGTCGCTCGCTCGTGCGCCTCGCACTCGAGCTCGCATCGAGCCGCGTCACCGATTGGTCGCAGACGCGCGTACTTCTTGTCGGCACCGGTCAGTACGCGGCGACGACGCTCACCGCACTGCGCGACCGCGGGGCGACCGACATCCGGGTCTTCTCGCCCTCGGGCCGCGCCGCACGCTTCGCAACCAAGTACGCGCTGCGGGCAGAGACGAATCTCGCGAGCGCCATTGCATCGAGCGACGTTGTGATCACCTGCACGGCAACCCTCGCGATCACGCCCCACGACTTCACAAACACCACGCGCCGACTCGTCATCGACCTCGGCCTGCCGCGCAACGTTGACCCCGCAGTCGCCCAGGTCGAGGGCGTCGAGATGCTCGACCTCGAGATCATCGGCCGCCACGCACCGATCGAAGCACTCACGGCAACCGCCGACGCGCGCGCCATGGTGGGTACAGCGGCAACGGCGTTCTCAACGGCCGCAAGCGTTGAACCGGCGATCGTCGCCCTGCGCTCACACGTCTTCGACCTGCTCGACGCGGAGATCGAACGCGCCAAGGGCAACCCCGAGACCGAGGCCGCGCTGCGCCACCTCGCCGGAGTCATCCTGCACGGGCCGTCGGTTCGTGCGCGTCAGCTCGCCACAACCGGCGACGCCCAGAGCTTCATCGATGGCCTCGACGCGATCTTCGGCATTCCGGCAACCCCGGCCATCGCCGCATCAGACACCGACGCGCAGGCGAGCTAGGCGCTCTTCCAGAGTTCGGTCTGCACAAGCAACGCCAGCTCACGCAACAGCACCTCGTCGACCTCTTCGCGTGAGCGGGGCTTGTCGTCCATGATGCAGAGGGCGCCGATGCGCTCCCCCGACGGACCTTCGACCGGGAAGCCAGCGTAGAACCTCACGTGCGGCTCGCCGGTGACAAACGCGTGCTGCGAGAAGCGGCTGTCGTCGAGAGTGTCGGGAACGATAAAGGCCCCGGCCTCGCTGATCGTTACGGCGCACGCGGAACCCTCCCTCGGAAACTCCTCGAGCTGCATGCCCGAACGTGCCTTGTTCCATTGGCGATCGTTGTCGATGACGCTGAACAGGGCGATGCGCGCGTGAAACGTGCGGCGAGCGAGTTCGACGATGCGATCGAAGCGCTCTTCGGGGTCTGTCCCTGCGATGCCGAGCGAGTCGACGGCCAGCTGGCGCTCGACCTCGCGGCGGGCAGCATGCTCCGCGGCCGTCACATCACGGGGAATGTTGTCGATCGGCGAATGCTCACGGCTGAGTGGCGCGGCGATCACGTCAACGAGCTGCTCTGCCCACGCCTTGTACTCGTCCGGCCCGCGATAGCGATCCGGCACAGGTACCGAGACGGGAGAAAAGGGCACAAAGGTGGTGCGGGTGTATTCCGGCAGCAGTCCGAGCGTCACGCCGTTGAGAAAGTGGCCGTGCCGTTGGGCGATTCCGCCCATAAACGCGTCGAAGGCACGCAGCGCTCGAATCGGCGGTATCCCGACGACAAAAACGGCCGTTGTGAGCGACGAGGCGTCTTCGATGTAGCGCAGAAAAGCGCGCATCGAGCGCTTCCACGACCGGGCTGACGTGAGCCCGATTGCATCATTGATTCCCACGATCGCGACGATCGCGTCATAGCGCCACAACTTGGCCTCGCGGAGATTGTTTATCGCCGTGCTCGCGAGGATGTTCTCGTCGGGCAGCACATCGACGACGGCGCCGCGGCCCGTGCGCACGGAGACGGCGCGAGCCAGGGCTCCCGGAAGCGACAGGTCGTGACTCAGCACTCCCCACCCGACGGCGGGGCCGCTGCCAACAACGAGAATCCGATCGCTGTCGACGCCGGGAGCGTGCACCTGCGGAATATCGCGCGGGCGCGGCACCGACATCAGTTCGCTGTCAACTCGCGCGGCCCAGAAGTGCATAAAGGGCCGCAGCAGCCAGAGCAGAATTACTCGCACCGTCAGTCCCCTCGGGTCAGTGGGATCGGCGGTAGCCCCCTACTGCCTTGCTCGAAGCCTAGCCGGGAGTGGAACGGTCTGTCGCTCGGGATTTAGTCGTCGTCGCTCAGAAGCGCCCACGCAACGATTCCGGCAACGGCGATCGCGACGGCTGTAGCACCGACGATCCACGGCACGGGATTGTTCTCGTAGGAGCGCTTTGCCTTGTCAGCGAGGATGTTCGCCTGCTTCGGCACGTTGAGCTTGTCTTCGATGGCGTCGAGCGTGTTCTCAAGAACTGCACGCTGCGTAGCAATTCGAGCCTGGATGTCGCTGTCACTCATGGTCAGTCCCGCTTTCCCGTGCCCTTGAAGGCACTCACGTCTTTTTTGACACTTTCAATAGTGGATGTCGGTGTCGGAGGTGTGCCCTTTTTTAGAAGGTTCACGCCCACAAGCACCAAAACCGCCGCGATGATCAGCAGCGCAACGCCGACGATGAGGGCGGCGAGCCAGGCCGGCAGCGCGGTTGCAATACCGAGGATCGCTGCAGCGACGAGAACGCCAAGTGCGAAGAACAGGAACGCGCACGCAACAACGAGGAGCCCGATGCCAATGCCGGCGGCCTTGAGCTTGCCAATGATCTCCGCCTTGAGCTGCTCGATCTCACTCTTGATGAGATCGATGATGTAGCCGGGGAGGTCACCTATCAGGCGGAAGATGGAACGCTTTGTCGACGGATCGGTGCCACTCATTGCGGGCCTACTTTGTTGTTGGTGTTGTCTTCGCGGGGGCCTTGCGAGTCGCTGTCGGCTTGGAGCCCGACACCTTGCTCACTACTGTCTTGGCGCCGTCGGCGAGGAATTCGGCGACATCGGGTGCCTTGTCTTTGACGAACCCCTCCGCGTTGTGAACCTGGGTCTGTACGCGGGGATCGTTCCACAGCTTGCTCGCTGTTGCCTTGATCTCTTCGTACTTCTCGCGACCGGCGCGGGTTCCCAGCACGTAGCCGACTCCGAGGCCGACCACCAAAAGGATCTTGCCTTTCATGGTGTTCTCCGTTCATTTCGCGAAAAAAGCTATCTTTCAAGCGTAGTAGGCACACCGGACGCGTGGAGGTTTCTCCCAGCCTCTGCCCTGATTGCGGGGCGCGCTACCGTAGTTGCATGATCGATCCGCACTTCTTTGACGAGCGCGTCTCGCTGACCACACCCAATCTCGAGCTCGAGCCACTCGGCCCGCAGCACTTCGACGGCGTCTGGGCTTCGGTCAATGATGCCGACGAGCGCCGCCTAAGCGGAGTGCACGTTGTGTACACCGAGGCAGAGGTTCGCGCCTACCTCGAGCGTCGCGCGACCGAACCCGGTCGCGCCGACTGGGCGATCCTCCGCACCGCCGACCGAGCGTTTGTCGGCGTCATCGTGCTCAAGGATCTCGACCCGCACAACGAGTCGATGGGCTTTCGCATCTCGCTCTCCAACGAGCCGGGCGTCGTCGGCAAGGGCTACGGTTCCGAGGCGACGAAGGCTGTAATCAACTTCGGGCTCACCACGGTGGGCCTGCACCGCATCACCCTCGAGGTCGTCGACTTCAACACCCGCGCACAGCGGGTCTACGGCAAGTCGGGGTTCCACGCAGAGGGCATCAAAAAGGAAGCCCAGCTCTGGGACAACGAGCGCAGCGACGTCATCATGATGGCCGTCGTCAACAGCCACTAGCGCCGGCACTCACCTGCGTCGGGCGAACAATCCGGCTATCCCGCGCACGACCGGGTTGTTCGCAACAGCGGCGAGCACTTTAAGCTGCCTCTCCGTGATCGGCACCCCCGGAATACGCAGCAGTCGACGCATCGGCATCGATCCGACCATCTCAAGCACGCTCGTTCCGCCCTCGACCAGGTCGTCGCTTGTGCCGGCCGCCACCTTTCGAAAAATCGGACCGGTGAATGGATGCGACAGCCACTCCGTCACGCGCGACTCGAGCCCGAGCGGTGCCGCACGTACGCTCGCCGCACGCCGCACTGTCGCGCGCAACTCAACGTCGTGCGCCGAGCGTGCGACCTGCACCTCGTACTCCCCGCCCGCGATCTGGAAGGCGTGGGTTGCAACGTCCCAGTAGCTGAAGGCGCGGTCGTCGAGCGGAATGCGCACCGTCGCGGTCTCGCCGGGTTCGAGGTGCACCTTGGCGAACCCGCGCAACTCGCGAACCGGCGTGCGCGCGGGGCCGGCCGGAGCCGCAACGTAGAGCTGCACTACTTCTGCACCCGCGCGGTCTCCCGTATTTGTGACGCGCAGGGTCGCGCCCGTTGCATCCATCTCGAGGTCTGAATAGGCGAAGGTCGTGTAACTCAGGCCGTAGCCGAAGGGGTAGCGCACCGGCACGGTTGCGCTTTCGTAGTATCGATAGCCGACGAAGATGCCCTCCCCGTAGCGCACAACATCGTTCTCACCGGGAAAGTTGAGGTAGCTGGGGTTGTCCTGCACGCGCAGCGGAATCGTCTCAGCGAGGCGGCCCGACGGGTTTGCGGTGCCGAGCAGTACCTCAGCGATGGCGCCTCCGCCGGCCTGACCGAGCAGCCAGGTTTCGACGATCGCGGCGACCGAATCGTGCCACGGTTCGAGCGAGACGACACCGCCGTTTGTGAGTACAACCACGGTGCGCGGGTTGACCGCGGCTACGGCAGCAATGAGTTGAACGTGCGCCACTGGAAGGTCGAGGTGCAGGCGGTCGTAGCCCTCAGACTCGTCGCCCTCCGGGAGCCCAACGAACAGCAGCGCAACATCGGAGGTCGCCGCGAGCTCGACCGCCGAGGCGATGTCGGTGTAGCCGGGCGAGAAGGTGACGCGTGCCCGGGCAGCGAGCGCGTCCAACGCCGACTCGACGCGGGTCGGTTCGACCTGCGACGACCCGGCGCCCTGGAAGCGGGGGCTGCGGGCGAACTCACCGATGACAGCGATCGACTGGTCGGGCCGCAGCGGCAGCACACCGTTCTCGTTGCGGAGCAGCACTATCGACTCGGTCGCGGCCTCCCGCGCGAGGCGATGGTGCAGCTCCTCGTTGTAGCCATCCGTCTGCGAGCTCGCGCGACGGGCGAGCGCCACAACCCGGGCCGCCGATTCGTCGAGCCGCTGTGGGTCGGCGCCCGCGAGCAGTGCCTTTGCACTCGACGCCTGCGGGCCGGGCATCTCGAGGTCGAGCCCCGCGTCGAGTGCCGCGAGCCGATCGTCGACAGCGCCCCAGTCCGAAACGACAAGTCCCTCGAAACCCCACTCCTCGCGCAGCACCTCGGTGAGCAGCCAGCGGCTCTCCGCAGCGAACACCCCGTTGACCCGGTTGTAGGAACACATCACCGTCCACGGCTGCTCGCGCTTCACGATCGTCTCGAACGCGGGCAGGTAAATCTCGCGCAGCGTGCGCTCGTCGACCTCCGCCGACACCGTCATGCGGTTGGTTTCCTGGTTGTTGGCGGCGAAATGCTTGAGGCTCGCCCCAACACCCCGCGATTGGATGCCGCGTACCCACGCCGCGCCCAACTCGCCACTTACGTGCGGGTCTTCGGAGAAGTACTCGAAGTTGCGGCCGCAGAGTGGCGAGCGCTTGATGTTCGCGCCGGGGCCAAGAAGCACAGCGACGTTCTCTGCCCGGGCCTCGTCGCCCAACGCGCGGCCGACGCGCTCGACGAGATCAACGTTGAAGCTCGACGCGAGCCCGGCAGCAGGAGGAAAACACGTCGCCGGAACACTCTCGCCGAGCCCGAGGTGGTCGCCGCCGTTCTCCTGCTTGCGGAGTCCGTGCGGGCCATCGACGATCAAAACCGACGGGATGCCCGCGCGGTCGATGGCGGCAGTGCTCCAGAAACCCCCGCCCGTAACGAGGGCAACTTTCTCAGCGCGTGTGAGCTCCATAGCGAGACACTAGCGGCCTCTGCGACTCTTGGGCAGCCGCTGCACCCGTCAGCAGCAGCGCCCTTGCGGATTATCGTCCTGGCGGTCGGAGTTGTCGCGCCAGAACTCGCGCGCTGACATCGGTTCGGCCGCGCCATCCACGTTATGCGTGTCGAAGTGCGCGAGGTACTTGTCGTACGCGTCCTCGCCCAGCACGCCCGCGACGAACCAGCTGAGCGCGCCAAAGCCTCGCCGCACCGCGGCTACCGCTGTCACGAGTGACCCCTGCGCTGGCGCGGAACGCTCTCCCACTGCTTCTCCAACTCGCGCTCCGGCTTTGACGGAATGAGCCCCGCCGGCGCGTAGATCTCGGAGGCGACGAACGGGTCTTCGTTGCTCTCGTCGAGCCGGTTGCGCCACGCACGAATTGTCGCCCACGCCGCCGCCGCAATCACGATGATGGCGAGGGTCACAAACAGGATCGACAGGATTCCCTGCACCATCGTGTTGCGCACAACAGCATTCATCGCCTCAACGCTCGTCGCAGTGCCGAAGGTTGTCTCCCCCGCGGCAAGCGCCTCGCGGAACGCCGCGTTCTGCGCGAAGTAGCCGATCGCCGGCACGGGCGAGAAGATCTTGAGCAACGAGGCGGTGATCGTAACGACCGATGCGAAGCCGAGCGGCAGGATGACCACCCAGAGGTGTTTGAAAAGGCCGCGCTTGGCGAGGATCGCCATACACACGGCGAGCGCGATCGCGGCGAGCAGCTGGTTGGCGATGCCGAACAGCGGGAAAAGCGTGTTGATTCCGCCAAGTGGATCGGTGACGCCCATCACAAGAATCGCACCCCAGGCCGCGACCATAATCGCCGTCGCTACCCAGGCACCCGGACGCCACGAGGTGTTCTTGAAGCGCGGAAAGACATTGCCGATGGTGTCCTGCAGCATAAAACGGGCGACGCGGGTGCCGGCATCCACGGCCGTGAGGATAAACAGCGCCTCGAACATAATCGCGAAGTGGTACCAGAAGGCCATCAGCCCGGCGCCACCGAACAGTTGCTGCATGATGTTGGCGAGACCGACAGCGAGGGTAGGCGCGCCACCCGTGCGCGACACGATCGACTCTTCGCCGACGTTCTGCGCCGTCTGCTCGAGCACCTCCGGTGTGAGGTTGACGCCGGTGAGCCCGAGCCCGTTTACAAAAGCGACGGCGCCCTCGACGGTGCCGCCCGTCGCTGCCGCCGACGCGTTCATCGCGAAGTAGATGCCTCGATCGATCGAGAGCGCCGCGACGAGAGCCATGATCGCGACGAACGACTCCATAAGCATTCCGCCGTAGCCGATGAAGCGGGTTTGCCTCTCCTTCTCGACGAGTTTGGGCGTTGTTCCGGAGGCTATAAGCGCATGGAAGCCGGAGAGCGCCCCGCACGCGATAGTCACAAACAGGAACGGAAAGAGGGTTCCGGCGACGACCGGGCCGGTGCCGGTTGTGGCGAACTCGCTCACCGCCGGGCTCGAGATGACCGGCTGCACAATCACAATCGCCACCGCGAGCATCACGATCGTGCCGATCTTCATAAATGTCGACAGGTAGTCGCGCGGCGCGAGCAGCAACCAGACCGGCAGCACCGCGGCAATAAAGCCGTAGATGATGATGCCGATCGCGATGGTGACCTTGTCGAGAGTGAAGAGCGCAACTCCCCAGTCGGTGTCGGCGACCATACCGCCGCCGATGATCGCGGCAAGCAACAGGATGAATCCGATGATCGACACCTCGGTGACCTTGCCCGGTCGGAAGAACCGGAGATAGCAGCCCATAAAGATCGCGATCGGGATTGTCAGGCTGACCGAGAAGACGCCCCACGGGCTCTCGGCGAGCGCGTTGACAACAACGAGCGCGAGAATCGCGACGATGATCACCATGATCGTCAGGGTCGCGATGATCGCTGCCGTCCCGCCAACCGGGCCGAGCTCGTCGCGCGCCATCTGGCCGAGAGAACGGCCGCCGCGGCGCATCGAGAAGAACATCACGAGGTAGTCCTGCACAGCGCCGGCGAGAACAACGCCGACGATGATCCAGATTGTGCCGGGCAGGTAGCCCATTTGCGCGGCGAGCACCGGCCCAACGAGCGGGCCGGCACCGGCGATCGCAGCGAAGTGATGGCCGAAGAGCACACGACGGTCGGTCGCTGCGAAGTCCTTGCCATCCGCCTTGTACTCGGCGGGGGTCGCGCGGAAGTCATCGGGCTTGAGCAGATGACGCTCGATGTACTTCGAATAGAAGCGGTACCCGATGAAGTAGGTACACACGGCCGCGAAGACGAACCAGATCGCGTTGATCTCCTCACCGCGCACAATGGCGATGATCGTCCAGCTGACGCCGCCGAGCAGCGCGATCGCCACCCAGAGCAGAATCTTCGGCAGCGTCCACCGCCGATCTTCCGCGGTGAGAATGGCGGGGTCTACCCCAGCCGGTGGGCGCGTGACGTTGGGTGTGCGTGATCCAGTGCGCATGTAACTCTCCATTGAGGTAGCGGCTGCGGTTCACTCCACGCTAACACGCAGCTACCCCTCGTTCGAGGGTCAGTGCACGTACTCCAGAAGCTCTTCGCCGACCTTGCGCATCGCGTCGAGCACACGCAGTCGGCGCGGCAGGGTGTCGTCGTCGAACTGGATCGACACGGAATAGGAGACTGCCGCGCGCTGGCCGCGAAGCGCGCCCGCCTCGGCGCGCACACCCTCGTCGGTGCCGGTCTTGTTCACGAGGAGGGTGTGGTGATCCGGAAGTCGGTGCGACAGCGGGTCGAGGCCAAACGCGCTCGCGACCATCGACAGGTCACAGTTGAGCGAGAGCCAGCCCATCACGCGCTGGCTTGTTCCGGGGTCAACAACCTCGCCGCGCGCGAGTGCGCCGAAAAGCCAGCTCAGCTCGGCGGTCGAGCCGACCGAGAGTTGCGGCGCGTCATCCGGGCCTCGTGTGTCGCGCACCATGTCGAGCAGTGCTGTGCGCGTGAGCCCGAGCGCCTCGGTGCGGGTGCGAACGGCCTCGAGGCCGATGCGCCCGAGCAGGAGGTTTGTGGCGAGGTTGTCGCTCGTGGCTCCGACAAGAGTTGCGAGGTCGGCGACGGGGAGGGCGGGTGCCTGCATGTGCTGCCAGACGCCGCTGTCACCGACGAGGTCGCTCGGCGCCTTGTCGAGAATTCCGTAGCCGGAGAAGTCGCGACCGGTCAGTCGCGCCGATACCTCGATGAGCAGGAGCACCTTGCCGATGCTCGCCGTCGGCAGAACGATGCGGTCATCGATCGAGAGCAGCGTGTCGCCCGATTGCAGGTCGAGAACATTCGCCGACACCTGGGCACCCTCGTAGGCAAGTTTGCCGAGCGCGGCGAAGCTGCCGGAGAATTTGCCCTCGCGGGCAGGGCTTACGTGACGCCCGCCGCGCGCGACTCGTACGCGGTCGGAACGTTCTCGTATCTTGGCTAGATCTGCCACTTGTGGCCTCGGGACGACTGAATCTAAGCGCAAATCACCAGATGGTGACGCGTTCGCTCGGGTCCAACCAGAGAGCATCAGAGGCTGTCACGCCGAACGTGGTGTAGAAGTCGTCAATGTTACGCACGATCTGGTTACAACGGAACTCATTGGGTGAGTGAGGATCTATTGATATAAGGCGGATGGCTTCCTCATCGCGAAGCTTCACCTGCCAGGCCTGTGCCCAGGAGAGGAAGAAGCGCTGCGCACCGGTCAGCCCATCGATCACCTCGGGCTCCTCGCCCTTGAGCGAGATGAGGTACGCCTTCCACGCGATACTGAGCCCACCGAGGTCGCCGATGTTCTCGCCGATCGTGAGCGCACCGTTGACGTGGTGCTCCGGAACCTGCGCGGGAGCGAGCGCGTTGTACTGCGCAACAAGGTTCGAGGTCAGCTTCTCGAAAGCGACCTTGTCGTCTGCCGTCCACCAGTCGGTGAGCCTGCCGTCGCCGTCGTACTTTGCTCCCTGGTCGTCGAAGCCGTGACCGATCTCGTGCCCGATGACCGCGCCGATTGCGCCGTAGTTGGCTGCAGCGTCGCGGGTCTCGTCAAAGAACGGGAACTGCAGGATGGCGGCCGGGAACACAATCTCGTTGAAGCCGGGGTTGTAATACGCGTTGATCGTCTGTGGCGTCATAAACCACTCGTCGCGGTCGAGCGGCTTGCCGATCTTGCCCAACTCGCGCTGGAACTCGAACTCGTTGACCGCCCGCACGTTGCCGAGCAGGTCGCTCGCATCGATCGACAGCGTTGAGTAGTCGCGCCACTTCACTGGAAAACCGATCTTCGGTGTGAACTTCTCCAGCTTCTCAATCGCGCGACCGCGGGTCTCTGCACCCATCCAGGTCAGCGCAGTGATGCTGTCGCGGTAGGCCTCGACCAGGTTGGCGACGAGCTCGTCCATCGCAACCTTCGCCGCCGGCTGGAAGTGCCGGTCGACATAGATGCGCCCAACCGCTTCACCGAGCGAACCTTCAACGAGGCTCACTCCGCGCTTCCAACGTGCGCGCATCTCGGGTGTGCCCGTGAGCGTCTTGCCGTAGAAGTCGAAGTTCGCGGCAACGAACTCGCTCGACAGGTAGGCGGCGTTCGAGCGGATGACCTGCCAGCGCAGCCAGTCCTTCCAGCTCTCGAGCTCTGCATCGACGAAGAGCGTTGTGACGCCATCGACAAAGCTCGGCTCGCGAAGAACGACCTCGTCGAATGCTCCGGACGGGACATCCATCGCTTCGATCCACGACTCGAGCAGCGGCGACTGCGCGACAACGTCAGACCAGGACACGAGGTTGTAGGTGGCCTCGCTGTCGCGGGTTGCCACGTTGTCCCAGTGCTGGGCGGCGATTGCTGTCTCGAGCGCAAAAACGCGCTGCGCGCGGTCGGCCGGGTCGCTCAGACCGGCAAGGCCAAACATCTTCTCGAGGTACGCAACATAAGCGGTGCGGATGTCGCTGAACTTCTCGTCCGTGTAATAGGACTCATCCGGCAGCCCGAGTCCACCCTGCTCGAGGAACACGAGGTAGCGCTCGGGGTTGCCCGGGTCGTTGTCGACGAAGGCCTGCAGGAAGCCGCTCGTTCCGCCGCGCTCAAGCGTGCCGATCACCGGCAGCAGCGCCGCGATCGAATCGACGGCGTCGATCTCGGCGAGCAGCGGTGCGAGAGGAGCCGCACCGAGCGCTTCGACCGCTTCTTCGTTCATAAAGCTCGCGTAGACGTCGCCGAACTTGCGCTCCTCGGTGCCGGGCTCGGCATCTTTCGCCTCGACGATGATGTCGCGCACCGCACGCTCGGCCGCCTCGGCGAGAACGTAGAAGGAACCGTAGCGAGCCTTGTCGCTGGGGATCTCCGTGCGGTCGATCCACTTGCCGTTGACGTGGCGAAAGAGGTCGTCCTGCGGCCGGATGGCCTCGTCGAGTTCGTCAGTGTGAATACCGGAGGGGAGGGAGGCGTCGGTCATGGCACAAGCGTAGCTGCGCCCGCTGGCAGGTTGCGGTTCGCGCCGCGGGCGCGCGTCTCGGTTGAGGTGCGTCTCGGATGGGGTGCGTCAACAACTCAGGCAGTTTGGCTCGCGCGCTCGACTCGCGCCGCGAATGCTCGGGGCTGCCCGTAGCCGTGCGCGCGGTTCTGCCTGAGTTGTTGACGCGCGGCCGCGATGACGCGACCCAGCCGCGGCTCAGACGTGCTTGCCGTGCGCCCGCGCGGGTGGAGCCGTCGTCGCCCCTGCGTGGAACTCGCTCTCGAACGCAACCGGCTTCGCCTCGCCACCCTCGATGAGCGAAAGAACCGCGCGACCTGCAGCGCGACCCTTCTCGAACGCTGGCTGCACCATCGTCGTGAGGTCGTGCGGCGCGATTCCCTCGAGCCGGATTCCGTCGAAGCCAACAACGCTCAGGTCGCGCGGCACCTGCAGCCCCAGGTGCAGCGCCGCGCGGATCACACCGACCGCGAGCAGATCACTTTGCGCGACGATCGCGGTTGGCGGCCGTTCGCTGCCCGGGCTGGCGGTGAGCAGCGAGAGACCCGCGGCGAAGCCATCGTCAATCGAACTGTTGGATGCAACGACTCCCCCTGCGCCAGCAAAGACGTCACGCACCCCGAGTATCCGCTCGGTCGCGGTGTAGCCCTCGCTGGCGGCTTCGAGCTCGGGGTTCAGCGGTCCGTTGGTGTGCGCGGGGTCGAGCGGAAGCGTAACCATCGCGACCTGCGTGTGCCCCAGCTCGCGCAGGTGTTCGGAGAGGGCCCGCGAGGCGGCGCGGTTATCCAGGTCGATGCCGACAACGTCGTCCATGGGCTCGGCTTCGACCGCGACGATGGGCACCCCGCGCTGGCGGAAGACGTTGACGCTTGCGGCGAGTTGTGTGCTGCACCCGATGAGGATGACGCCGTCGACGGGGGCGTTGTAGAGGTTGCCTTCGGCGTTTCCGGTGAGGAGGAGGAGGCTTGCGCCCTGTGGACCAAGCTCGTCGGCGAGTCCGTCGAACATGGCGACGTTCATCGGGTCGCGGAATGCGTCGCTCAGTCGGTCTTCGATGATGACGCCGACGATGCCGGAGCGACCGCGGCGCAGGCCCTGCGCACGCGGGTCGGGCCCGGCGTAGTTGAGCGTGGCGGCGGCGGCAAGCACACGGGCCTTTGTCTTCTCGGAGACCGGTCCGGCGCCGCTAAAGGCGAGGGATGCCGTCGAGGCGGAGACCCCGGCAAGCGCCGCAACGGTGGCGAGGTTGGGCCGCGCTTCCGGTGTGCTTGCCGTCGATTCCATGATTTGGTAGCTTAGTCGAATCGATTTGATCGAATCGATTCGACCCCGGTTGCACACAGGATTCCCATGACAACGTCGCCATCCACCACGCCCCTCACCTACCCCGGCGGACTCACGCGTCGGCAGGTCGTCGCCTGGCGCAACTCGATGTTTGTTGTCTTTGCGCTCTGCGGAATGGCAATGGCTAGCTGGGTCGCTCGCGTTCCCGCCGTGCGGGACATGCTCGGCGCATCCACGCTCGAAATGGGCGTGCTCATCTTTGGCATCGCGGCCGGCTCGATCATCGGGCTCCTCGCCTCGAGCCACATCATCGCCCGCCTCGGCGCGCGCCGAACAATGGCGCTATGTCTGACGATCGCGCCGGTGGGCTTCATCATCGCGGGGCTCGCCGCTTCGTTCGGGTCGAACTTTGTCATCGTGTTTATCGGTCTTGCGATCTTCGGCGCTGGCCTGAGCGTGTGCGACGTTTCGATGAACGTCTCCGGAGCCGCAAACGAGCGCGCCCTTCGCCGCGCGATTATGCCGATCTACCACGCGTTCTTTAGCTTCGGCACGATGCTCGGCGCGGGTCTCGGTGCCATCGCCGAGGGTGCGGGCGTTCCCATCTGGGCGCACATCGGTGGAATCGCTGTTGTGATGTTCGTCGCGGCGCAGGTCGCGCTGCGCTTCGCCCAGTCCGAGCACCTCGTCGACGAGGGTGAAGAAGAGGTTCCCGCGGATGACCATTCGAAGAGCTGGCGCGGTCGCCTGAGCATCTGGCGCGACCCGCGCACCCTGTTCATCGGGCTCATCGTGCTCGGCATGGCGTTCGCCGAGGGGTCGGCCAACGACTGGCTCGCACTTGCGATGGTCGACGGTCACCACGTCGACAACGCAACCGGCGCCCTGATGTTCGGTGTGTTCGTCACGGCCATGACAGTCGGTCGCCTGTGCGGCGTACTACTGCTCGACCGGTTCGGCCGGGTTCCCGTGCTTCGCGGGTCGGCACTGCTCGCGATCGCCGGGCTCATCATCGTGATCTTTGTGCCGAACGCGACAATCGCCATCATCGGCATCGTGATGTGGGGCCTCGGGTCTGCCCTCGGCTTCCCGGTCGGCATGTCGGCCGCCGCCGACGACCCGAAGACAGCCGCGGCCCGCGTGAGCGCTGTCGCGACGATTGGCTACTGCGCGTTCCTGGTCGGCCCGCCGGTTATCGGCCTCCTCGGCGAGCACTTCGGAATTTTGAATGCACTCCTCGTGGTGCTCGTGCTCGTGACGGTTGCCGGCATCGCATCGCCCGCCGCGCGTGAGCCGCACAAGGCACTCGAAGGACCCAAGACGGGCGAGGCTGACAAGGCGTAAAAGCTATCCGGTTACGCCGGGGAGCAATTCTCATCACGCGAACGACAAATCATCACCTGTTGGTTAGTTTTGTGTTGAAACGATAGATCGGTCGTTGTCCAGCACTTTCAATGCTGCGCGATCACTGGGTGCAGTCTGAGAATTATTCTCGTCGCCTGATTGGGGGTAGACAGAATATTCCGTTTAGTCCTACCGTGAGGCAATGCATCGCCACGGAGGTGACTTCCCATGCAACCCGTAACTCGACCCGCTCGGCGTCGTTTGTTGCGCCTTGCGATCGGAGCACCGGCTGCAGTTTTGGGAGGCGTGATCCTCAGTTTCGCGATCGGCACCTCTGCCGCCTCGGCCGACGAAGCCCCCGCACCCGGGCTGCTCTCCTCGGTCGTCGACGGAACAACAAACCTCGTCACGGATGTCGTCAAGGACACCACAACCACCGTCACCCAGGTCACGCACTCGACCACAAAAGTCGTCACAAGCGTTGTAAAGCCGGAGAAGAAGAAGCCAGTCACCAACATCGTCAAGACAGTTGTCGCGGTCATTCCCGCGACAACGACGAGCGTCACCGACACGGCAGAGAACCTGGTCGACAACACGGTCGACCTGCTCGACAACACCACAGACGCGGTGCTGCCGGAGCTTCCCGAAGTGCCCGTGGTTATCGACCCGGCGGTTGTTGTTCCGGTTGCGACGCCAGTCGTTGAGTCCGCGACATCCACCCCCGCACTTTCGACAGCGACAGTCACGCCGACCGTCGTTGCCGCAACACCGGCCACCGAGACCGCACAAACCGCGGGAATCCCGGCCGTGCAGGTAAGCCCGCTCACCCCTGAGCTCCTCGTTTTTAGCCCCGAGCCGACCGCCTACGCGGGTTCGGCTGGCGGGGCTGCACCGGTTTCCGCGACGACGAGTGGCGGCGCTTTTGCCCCCGTGTCTGCCGCGTCGATAACCACCCCGGAGAACGACGTGCTGCCGTCGACTCCGACCTTCGATACCGACACTTCTCCTGACTAAGTCGGGGTGTCCCCTGCCGTTCTGAGGCAGGAATACGACATCCGCTCCCGCAACCGCGGGCAGCAACTTAGTTAGTTTTTATTGGAGAAGATCATGAATAAAACAGTCAGAAATGCGCTGTGGGGGGCTGGCTTTATTGCCGGGCTATCCCTCCTCGGCGTGGGCGCAGCAAGCGCCGACACAACAGGAGAAGACGGCGTCGGCTCCGGCAACCAGGTGCTTGGTGGCATCGAACTCCCGATCTCGGTTGGTGGCAACGCCATCAGCATTCTCGGGGACTCGAGCTCATCCGGTTCCTCGACGTCAACGCCCGCAGCGGGCTCCGGCTCGAGTGCACCGGCGAAGACCTCGGGGTCGAACGGAACCGCGAGCGGCAACCAGGTGAAGCCGAAGGTCAAGGCTCCCGTGAACGTGGGCGGTAACGCCATCTCCGTTCTCGGCGACTCGAAGACCTCGGGCTCCAAGCAGTCGACACCGGCAGCGACCTCGGGCAACTCCGACACGGCTGCGACGACGGATGGCGCGGACTCGATCCTCGGCGGAACTCAGGTTCTCCCGATCGTGAACGTGCCGATCAACCTCGGTGGCAACGCCATCTCGGTACTCGGCGACTCGAAGAGCTCGGGTTCGACAAGCACCACTCCCGCAGCGGGAAGTGGCTCGACCGGCGGAAGCACGACCTCTGGTGACGACGGCATTGCCGGTGGCAACCAGGTCTCGCCCGAGATCACCATCCCGGTGAACCTCGGCGGCAACGCCATTTCGCTTCTGGGCGACTCGTCGAGCGCAGGCTCGACGTCCGCCACCCCGACGTCCGGTGGCAGCACCACGGGCAGCGAAACCAACGGTAGCGATTCAGTGCTCGGTGGAACCCAGGTTCTCCCCGTCGTGAACGTGCCGATCAACCTCGGTGGTAACTCCATCTCGGTACTCGGTGACTCGTCAAGCACGGGAACCACGAGCACAACTCCCGCAGCAGGGAACGGCTCCACCTCGGGCAGCAGCACCTCAGGTGACGACGGCATTGCCGGCGGCACCCAGGTGATCCCCGAGATCACGGTTCCCGTAACGGTTGGTGGCAACGCCATCTCGGTACTCGGCGACTCGTCGAGCAACGGTTCATCCACGACGGGCGGTTCGGCCGGCGGCACAACCGACGGCTCCACCACGGGCGGCGATGATTCGGTACTGGGCGGAACGCAGATCCTGCCCGACGTCGCGGTTCCCGTGATCGTGGGCGGCAACGCCATCTCGGTACTCGGTGACTCATCGAGCAGCGGTTCGTCGAACACAACGGGCGGCGTCACCGGCGGAAACACCGGTGGCATCACAACCGGAAACGATGGAATCCTCGGCGGAACGCAGATCATCCCCGGAATCGACATCCCCATCACCATCGGCGGCAACGCCATCTCGGTGATCGGTGACACCGAGACCACGGGATCCGATGTGAGCGTTCCGGTAGATCCGACCGACCCGGTGGACCCCACCGATCCGACGGATCCGACCGATCCGACCATCCCGGTGGACCCCACCGATCCGACCATCGTGGCCGGCACCGATGGGACCATCACCCTCGCGGCGGCGGGCGACACCCTCGCTATCACCGGAGTAAACCCCGTGGTCTCGCTTATCGCGGCGGCGTTGCTCCTGCTCGGTGGTCTCGCGTTCCTGCTGTTCGGACGTCGTGCCCGCTCGTTCGGCTCACTTCTGAAGGTTCGTAGCTAACAGCGCGGCAGAGGTCGTCGGCCGTCATCAGCTCCCACTGGTGACGGCCGACACCCGCGGCATAAACCAGTTCGCGCGTGTGTCGTCACCTTCCCTGACAGCACCCGCGCGCTGGTGTGTCCGCGCAGGGCTTCCGCAGCCCTGGCCCATCGACTATTTGACCGTCGTCGTCGCTTTGCTCGTCTTGGACACCGAGGCGTAGCCCGTTCTTGTTCCCTTGACCACGACCGTGATCTTCTTGCCCTTGTCAGCCAGAACGAGTTCGTAGGTCGGCGTTGTAGCGTCGACGATCACAACACCGGACCGCTTCCACTGATAGCTGAGCTCAACAGGCGAAGGGCTCCAGGTGCCAGCGGATGCCGTGAGCGTTGTGCCGACGGTTGCCTTGCCGGTGATGCGTGGCACGGGAGTCGCGGTCAACGGCTTGCCCACCACGATGGCCGTCGCGGCACTCGTCTTCTCGGCAGTTGTGTAGCCCAACTTCGATCCCGTGACGGTGACCGTGATCCTGGACTTCATGTCTTCTGCAACCAGTCGGTATTTGGATGCGGTCGCACCCTCGATCGCAACCCCGGCCCGCTTCCACTGGTACTGGCGGGTGACTGTGGCGGGCTTCCAGGTGCCCGCGTTCACAGTGAGAACCTTTCCGACCATCGCCTTTCCGGTGATGGTGGGCTTCGGCTTTGCGGTGAGGGCCGCCGGTGCCACGGCAGCTGTTGCGGAGCTAATCGTGGTGACCTTTGTGTAGCCGGTTTTCGAGCCGGTGACGGACACCGAGATGTTCGCGGCGAGGTCGTGGCCGGCCAACTTGTACTTCTCCGACCTGGCGCCGTTAATCGCGACGCCGGAGCGGTTCCACTGGTAACGGAGAGTGACGGTTTTTGGAGCCCACTTGCCGACCGCGGCGCTCAGGGTCGATCCGACCTTCGGTGTGCCGCTGATCTTCGGCGTCGGCGTGCTGGTCAGCGCCTTCTCGGCGGTCACCTTGGCACTCGTCGTCGACTTCGGGATGAAGCTCGACCTCGTTCCCGTGACCGACACCCGGAGGGTTTTTCCCGCATCCGCCGCGGTGATTGTGTAGGTCTCCGACGTGGCTCCGGCGATCGGGTTCGTGCCGTTGAGCCACTGGTAGGTGTACGCGGTTGCCTCGGGCACGAATGCACTCGGGTGGGCCGTGAGCAAGGATCCGATCGCCAGGGACCCGGTGATCGTGGGTGCGGGAGCAGAGGTAAAGACCTCGGTTGCCGGTACCGCGGGAACACCGGTCCAGCCAGCGCCGCTCCGGCTATCGAACTCGCTGCCATCGAGTGAAATGTTTTGAGCGAATGCGGCTGCCTCGAAGCTGGGGTTGTCCGAGAGCACAAGTCGCACCGACGTGCCGGGCAGCCAGTCGGAAGGCGTTTCCTGGTCTACGGGAATGAGGTACGTGCACCAGCTTGCAGTCGTTCCTGCGAGCGGGAAGGGCGCTAAGTCGCCTCCGAAGTCCAGCCAGGCGTAGGCCTTCGCGCTCCATCCGCATCCGTTGCCGGGGTCGTAGATCTGGAGTGTGTCACCCGGTCCCGCAGGGGCGAGGGTCTTGAAACCGTATCTCCCGGGGGACGAAGAGGTCATCTCCGTCGGGATCGGCGAGTCCGAAACCGCCTGCGCCGCACTTGCGCTGACGAGACCTGCTCCGACGAGGAGCACGCCGGTCGCGAGCGCCAGCGTTCGGTGCCATGGACGAGTCGGGCGATACGTGCCGTGCGGTGACATAAGGACTCCTAGGGAGAGAGATCGGGAATGGTAGCGACGCTATCGCCCGGCGCAACGGATCGAGAGCGGAACTCGTATTCCCGAACTTTCCCAAACGGACCTCGTGGTTGCAGGCCCTACTCTGGGTAGGTGCGTCTCGTTATAGCCCGCTGTTCCGTCGATTACGCGGGACGACTCAGTGCTCACCTCCCCCTTGCGACTCGGCTCCTCCTCGTTAAGGCAGACGGGAGTGTTCTCGTCCACTCCGACGCCCTGAGCTACAAGCCGCTCAACTGGATGAGCCCGCCGTGCTCGATCTCGCTGGTCAGCCCGGAGCAGGAACAACTGGATGCCGGTGTCATCGAGATCTGGAAGGTCTCTGCCGCGAAGACCGCCGACATGCTCATCGTGTCGATCCACGAGATCCTGCACGACTCGTCGCACGAGCTCGGCGTCGACCCCGGACTGCAAAAAGACGGGGTCGAGGCCCACCTGCAGAAGCTTCTCGCCGATCACATCGACCTGCTCGGCGAAGGTCACCGACTCGTTCGACGCGAGTACATGACGGCGATCGGTCCCGTCGATATTTTGGCGGTGGATGCAACGGGCAAGTCGGTCGCGGTGGAGATCAAGCGTCGCGGGGACATCGACGGTGTCGAGCAGCTCACGCGCTACCTCGAACTGATGAACCGCGATCCGCTGCTCGCCCCCGTCACCGGAGTGTTTGCAGCGCAGGAAATCAAGCCGCAGGCGCGCACCCTCGCCCAGGATCGCGGAATCCGCTGTCTCCTGCTCGACTATGACGAGATGCGCGGTCTCGACGATCCGCACAGCCGGCTCTTCTAAACTGCTCGGAGATGACATCTCCATACACAGCAATACTTTTTGACCTCGACGGCACTATCGTCGACTCGGCGCCCGGAATTACCGCGTCTCTCGCCTACACGTTCGAGACCCTTGGGCTGCCCATCCCGACGCCCTCCGAACTCCTAAAGTTCGTCGGCCCGCCCATTCTTGACTCGTTCCGCGACCTCATGGGCTTCAGCCCCGAGCAGTCCAAGGCGGCGCTTGAGATCTATCGTCCGCACTACCTCGAGACCGGCGTGTACGACGCGACCGTCTACGACGGTGTGCCGGAGGTTCTGCGCGCGATTCATACGGCCGGCGTGCCGTTGTCGCTCGCGACATCCAAGCCCGAATTGCCTGCCACGCTCATTCTCGAGCACTTCTCTCTCGCGGCGCAGTTCGACATCATCACCGGGGCGTCCGCCGACGAGGTGCGCAGCGCGAAGGCGGATGTCGTTGCCGAGGCTCTCGTGCGACTGACGGCTTTTGGCGCCGACCTCTCGAACCCCGTGATGGTGGGCGACCGCGAGCACGACGTGCACGGGGCTGCCGCTCACGGCGTTCCGACGATTTTCGTCGAGTGGGGCTACGGTTCGCCGGCCGAGCAGGTCGGAACCATCGCGTCGGTGGCGACCGCGGCAGAGTTGCGCGAGGCGCTCGGGCTCTAGCCGTTCGGTGCCCGGGCACGGAACGCTACGGGCAGTACATCCGCGTCGCCGTGTGATCCTGGCTCCGGTCGAACTCGTGCAGCTCCATCGGCTTGCCACACAGGGGGCACGCCTTCGCGGCGGTCGGCGGCAGCGGCTCCTCGCCGTAGGGGCCGAGGGGCGGCGGTCCGATGTAGGGAACGAGCGCGCGATTGAGACGATCCCACCAGGAGGCTGACATATCATTAGTGTACTAACTATTAGTAGACTAAGCGAATGGATGTCGACACTCTCGCCCTCGAACGCCAGGTCTGTTTCGCCCTCGCCGCCGCTTCGCGGAGCGTGATTGCCGTCTACCGTCCCGTACTCGAACCGATGGGGCTCACGCATCCGCAATACCTCGTGATGCTTGCCCTCTGGGAGCGCAGCCCGCGCTCCGCCCGCGACATCGCCGACGCGCTTTTGCTCGAGCCCGCGACCCTCACCCCGCTGCTCAAGCGGCTCGAGAGCGCCGGGCTCGTCGCCCGCGATCGCAGCGAAACCGACGTGCGCGCACTCGCCGTGCGGCTCACCCCGGCCGGCGTCGCCCTGCGCGCGCAGGCCGAACTGGTTCCGGCCCAGATCGTCGAGCGACTGGGCGTCGATGTCGATGAGCTCGAGCGCGTTCGCGACTCGCTCACGCACCTCATCGCCGCCGCAAACCGGGAGTAACTTCCCGGTCACTTGGGAGGTTTCTGAACGCGGCACCAGTCGTAACATTCGTAGCGCAAACTGTTCCTGAACGCGCGCGACGTTCGGGAGTCGGTAAGGCAACAAAACGCAAGGGTATCCGCCCCAATGCATTGGTGTTTTACGCTGGTAAAGATTGCACATGACACGTTTCACGAGGGCAGCCACGGCCGTGGTCACGGCGTGCGGTTTGGTGAGCGCATTTATCTACCCGGCGCTGTCTGGCGAGACGATTCCGCGCTCGACGCTCGAGGCCCTCGTCACCCTGAACCCCGGCACAACCGAGTCCGACATGATCGAATTTATGGATGCCGCGGCCGACCGTCACAGCGTCACACCGGCGCAGTTTGCCGCCAGCAGTCTCGCCGAGGCGCAGGCCTCCGCCGAGGCATCCAAACCTCTTGACGGTGGAGCGACGATTCGCCTGGCGTCCGCGACCTCGGGAACCAAGCTTGGCGCAGCCGCGCACAAGGGCGACATCTTCACCGCCCCGTCGACGACGCTCTGGATCGCCCACGGTCACTCGGGCATCTACTCCTCCACAACAACGGTGCTCGAGGCGCCGGGTATCGGTCGTGTACTCAAGAAGACCGCCGCGTCGTCGATCTACGTCGACCCGGGCGCGCGCAAGCTCGCGATCAACACAACCCAGGAGACGCGCAACGCCGCCGCAGACTGGGCGGAGTCCAAGGTTGGCGCCGGCTACAACATGTTCTTCGCCGACAACAAGACCGTCGAAGACAGTGTGTACAACTGCTCGCAGATCATCTGGGCCGCCTACATGAAGGTCGCCGACATCGATCTCGACGACAACGGCGGCGACAGCGTTTTTCCGGTTGACCTGCGCGATTCGGTCAACTCGATCACGTACAAGCTGTTCACTTAGACCGTGAAGAGATTTCTCGCGGCACTCGCCGCGGTCACCGTCGCGCTATGCGGGTGCGCGTCGACCGACCTTCCGGATGCCGCCAATGGCAGCCTCGCCGACTACGACTACGCGATCGCCATGTCGCCGTCGTTCGCGAAGATCATCGAAACCTCGGCGGGCGGCGAGATTGTCTTTGTGAGCGACACCGGCGCGCTGAGCGCGATCAACACTCGAGGCATCGATGGCGCACTCCTCACCGTCGCCGACGACACGCTCTACTTCACCGACCAGAACACCGACTACTCCTTCACAAACACGCTGACCGCGACAGAGCGCACAACCCGGGAGTACTCGCAGGAGCTTCTCGTCGACACCGACGACGGCTTCGTTTCGGTCTTCAACTCGAACTACTCGCCCGACGGGCTCACCTACCAGTACGACGTCTCCGCGAGCGCGGGCGGCGAGCGCCGGTACCCGCACTACTTCGAACTGCTCGGGCACTGCGGCGACGACGTCTACGGGGTCGCCGTGCCCGAGGGCGTCGCCGACAGCTCGCGGGCAACGCGGCAGCTTGTACGCGTGCACCCCTATACCGACGATGACGGGATAGTCGGCCCCTGGGTCCCGGCGGCCGCGACAGTGCAAGAAGGCCTCGACATCCCGTGCGTCGATCGCACGCTGTACTTTCTCAGCACCGAACTCGACGGTGCCGCCAACACAGAACAGACCTACGCCCGGATGTCGCTGCGCGCGTGGAACGTCGACACCGGCGCGCTGCGTACCGTGCACCTGACCGACGAGAGCGGGGCACCGCTCGGCGAGCGCAACCGCGAGTACAGCTACCTCACCCGGTCATCGTGGGCAATCGTCGGCGACAGCCTCTACTGGATCGATGGCGATGGGGTGCTGCTCGCGACATCCATCGATTCGGGTGTCACGGTAGAGGTCGCTGACCTCGAGCTCGCCAATGCGCAGAGCGCCAACAACCGGGTGCGGTTCGAGGGCGACGAGCTGTACGTGTTCGAGTTGCGAGCCGAGGCGCAGATCTCGCGTTTTCGACTCTCGACCGGTAAGCGCCTCGACGTCACAACGCTCGACGGTGTCGGCGCGGTCGCCCGGAGCAAGGGGCTCATCGTTACCGACTTCGCAGTGCTACCGCGCTAGAGGCTCGAAGCTGCAGAAGCCAGCTCAGCGCGCGAGCGACTCGACGATCGACCCGTAGGTGCCGGGAAGTGCTCGCGCGAGCGGCACAATTCCGCGACGGGCAGGACTCGTGGCCGCGCGCACAAGAGCCGTTGTGAGCACACGGAACTCGCGCGTGATGCTGCGCCAGGCGTCGTCGTAGCCGAGTGGACTGTTCGCGACAACAGCCTCGACCGCGGCCCGTGCCTGCGCGAACCCGAGACGAAGGCCCTCCCCCGTGATCGCGTCGACGTAGCCGGAGGCGTCCCCGACGAGAAGCACGCGCCCCGCACTCGGCGCGACAGCGCGCTGGCGGAATGGCCCGGCTCCGCGCAACGTGCTGTCGGTGTGCACGCGCGTGAGCCAGGCGAGTTCCGGGATGCTCTCGATCGTGGCCGCGAAGTCGGTTCGCTGCGGGCCGAGCACGGCGACCCCGGTGACCGTCTCACTGACGGGCGTGATGTACACCTCGGCATTCGCCGCCCAGTGCACCTCGATGAAGTCATTCCACGGCTCGACGACGAAGTGCTGGCGTTGGCCGAACCGTCGTCCGCGCACCGGTGCCGCGGCCTCGAGACCGGTGAGCCGACGCACCGTCGAGTGCAGCCCGTCACACGCGAGCAGCCACGACGCCCGGTGTCCCTCGACGCTCACACCCGTCGCATCCTGCGTCAACGAAGTGACCCGCCCAACAACCCGCTCGACGCCGAGCTCATCGGCACGTGCCTCGAGCGCATCGCTCAGCGCGAGCCGCCGCACCCCGCGACCGGGCGCACCGGTGAATCGGTAGTCGGCGTGCTTTGTGCCCTGCCGGTAGCTCACCCCGCGCAGCGGCATTCCGGGCGGGTCGACTCCGAGCCGCGCGAGCAACGGAATAGCCCCCGGCATCAACCCCTCGCCGCACGCCTTGTCGATCGCCCCGGTGCGTGGCTCGATGAGTACAACGCTCAGTCCCGCGAGACGCGCTTCGATGGCCGTCGCGAGTCCGATCGGTCCACCGCCGACAACAAGAACGTCGGTCATCCGAGCTCGCGTAACGCTCGGTTCTCCACAGGCAGCCGAAACCCGATCAGCAAGATCGCGTTGAGCAGCGTAAAGACAATCGCCGTCACCCACGCGGTGTGAACGAGCGGCAGTGCGATGCCCTCGATCGCAACAATCCAATAGTTTGGATGGCGCAGCCACCCGAACCGGTACGGCCCACGCCGCTCGACCCGACCGGCCCCCGGTATCACGATGACCCGGGTGTTCCACTGTGCGCCGAGCGCCCAGATCACCCAGTACCGCCCGGCCTGGCAGAGCAGCGCGATAACGAGCATCGGCCAGCCGAGACCGGGGATAAACGGTCGGTCGAGAAAAAACACCTCGGCCAGGCAGGCGAGCAGAAAACCGGTGTGCAGTGTGACCATCCACGGAAAGTGCCGCTGCCCGTACTCGTGGCCGCCGCGGGCAAAGGCCGCAGCCGCATTGCGCTTCGAGATCACAAGCTCGGCGATGCGCTCGGCACCGGTCGCGAGAATCAGAATCAGGTATGCGACCATCACCACTCCAGGAGTACGAACTCGGCGCTGACCCCGGGGCCGACCGCGAACAGCAGCCCGTTTGTGCGAGGCTCGGCAATTGCGAGAGTGTCGGCGAGAACGTGAAGCACGGCGGCCGACGAAAGGTTGCCCACCCGCTCGAGTGAGTCCCAGCTGCGCGCGAACTCTGCGGTCGGCACGTCGAGCGAACGCGCGAACGCCTCGAGCACCTTCGGGCCACCCGGGTGCGCCACCCAGGTATCGATGTCGGCGATCGACAGGTTGTTGAGCGAAAGGAAGGCAGCGACATCCACCGGAAAATTCGTTTCGATCACGTCGGCAACGCCCGGGCTGAGCACAATCTCAAAGCCCGTTCCGCCGACGTTGAACCCGATGACGTCGGTGGTGTCGGGATAGGTCGCGCTCGTTGTTGCGACGACGCGTGGGCCCGATGCGGCGGGGTGCTCGTCGCCGACCATCACAACCGCTGCCGCGCCATCGCCGAACAGGCCGGTCGCCACGAAGTTCGCCATGCTCTCGTCACCGCGCTGGAGAGTGAGCGAACACAGTTCGACGCTCAGCAGCACGCCGACCTCGCTCGGGTGACCGAGAAGGTAGTCGTGTACGCGGGCGATGCCGGCCGCGCCCGCCATACAACCGAGACCGTACGACGGAAGGCGCTTGACGTTCGACCGCATGCCGAGCCGCTGCACAAGGAGCGCGTCGATGCTCGGCGCGGAGATGCCCGTGACCGAGGTGAACATCACAAAGTCCACGTCGGCGGGGGTGAGCCCGGCCTCGTCGAGTGCGCGGCTCAGCGCGCGTTCGCACAGTTCGGTCGCGACCCGGATGAATATTTCGTTGGTCTCGCGGAAGCCGCCGAGGTCGCGGTACCGCTCAAGCGGCAGCGCCGTGTGACGGGTGCCGATGCCGGAGTTCGCGTGCGTGCGTTCCATCACCGCCTGGTGCGACGATCCGTGCGTGATGAGCGGAATAAGCTCGCGCGTGATCTCCGCCTGCGGGTACGAATACTCGGGAAGTTCCGGCGCGACCGCGACGATCCTGCTCATTGGGCGAACGTAGCACGGGGCTTTCGTGACGGGGAGAGTATTCGAATGTTCACGGGTCGCACCCATAAGTTGGGTAAGGGTTCGACCGCAGCATACGACTGTGGAGGAAATTATAAAGAAATTGTTTATACGCGTTTATAACGCTTTATATGCAGCCTGAGTTGAATCCATTCGCTCCCGGATCTGGCCTCCGCCCGCCGGCGCTGGTGGGGCGAGACGACGAAATAGCCGCATTCGATCTGACGATTGCGAAAACTCTCGCGCGTCACCTGAGCCGTGGAATCATCCTCCACGGGCTTCGGGGCGTCGGCAAGACGGTGCTCCTGAACAACTTTCGGGAACAGGCCGAGAAAGCGGATTGGTTCGTTGTCGAGCTTGAAGGTCGGTCAACTGAAGTAGGTGAGTTCGGCGTTCGCCACAAACTCGGACGGGCATTCCTGACTGCTGCGAGCAAGGCAAGCCGCTCCAAGAAAGCAACGAAAGCGCTCAAGGCCGCTTTGGGGACTGTGAAGTCCTTCAGCGTCTCACTTGGAGTTGTCGCAGTCGAGATTGGAATTGATGCCAACAGAGGCAGGGGCGACTCGGGCCAGATTGAAATCGACCTAGAGGAATTGCTCGAGGATCTGGCTCCTGTGCTCAAGGAACAATCCCGTGCCATAGGTATTTTCCTCGACGAGATGCAGGATCTCGATAATGATCTTCTCGTCGCCCTTCTGTCCGCCCAACACCGAGCGGGCCAGAAGGGTTGGCCCTTTTTCATTGTCGGAGCGGGTTTGCCCGATCTCCCCGCAACGCTCAGTTCAGCTAAGTCCTACGCTGAGCGCCTATTCGACTACCGAAGAGTTGGTGCACTGAATCCCGCTTCAGCACGCGCTGCTCTTGAGGACCCCGTTTGCGCCTACGGCGCCACGTACGAACCGGACGCCCTCGATGCCTTGTTAGAGGCGGCCGCGGGTTATCCGTACTTCCTTCAAACGTTCGGCAGGTCCGCGTGGGATGCCGCGACCGGTCGGCTCATCACTGCTGAAGATGCCGAAGCAGCAATCACCGTTGGCCACGACGAGCTAGACATGGGCTTCTACCCCGCGCGCTGGGATCGCGTATCCCCAGCCGAGCGTCGCTATCTTCGAGCAATGGCGGAGAATGATGACGAGTCACGAAAGTCGGTTGACGTTGTTGAAGCGCTTGGTAGCACTCTGACCAAGCAGAGCATGGTGCGCCAGACTCTCATTGAAAAAGGGATCATCTACGCCCCGGAGCGCGGATTCGTTGCCTTCACCGTCCCCGGCATGGCGTCTTACATTCGCCGTCAGTACCCCGACTAACGGTCGATCAGGTACGGGTCTCCGTACACATGCCAGCTAAGTGGCAGGTCGAGATCGAGATTGCCGGCCTCGAGAAAAACGCGTTGGGCCGTGCTGACCCGGGTGGTGTCTTCGTGGGCCGCCTCCTTCAGCATCTCGGCTTCGCGCGCGTCGAGGAAGGCACCGAGGTATTCCGCCTCGTCGTCAGGTGAAGCGGTAGCGAGGGCCACCTCGCGGATTGCCTCGAGCCCACCTAACCCGTGCATTACCGCGGCGTCGTAGTACGCGAACTGGCCGAGCGCGCCCAGTCCGTCGACCTGGGCGAGCGCAACGGCGGGGTCGAAGTAGACGTCGTCGCGCTCTGTGTCTTGGGCGGCGGTGAAGGCCGGGTCGGTCGCGGCTTGAGTCCAGGCATCCACAAATCCCGGATCGAGTCCCTCGTGCGAGTCGGTTCCGTCGACGGCCTCGAGCGCCGGGATAAATGCGGCGAGCGGATTATCGGGAACCGTCTCGGTGTACGCCCGCACAAGCTCGAGCATGTCGCCCGTGCCGGAGCAGAACCCGATGATGCCGGCGGTGTAGCCGCGGCCGTCGCCGATGTCTTCGATGTACGCGTACTGCGCGCGCCAGTCGAGCGAAGAGTTCTCGGCGCTCGAGACGAGCTGCATCGCCACATCTTTTTTGGCCGGGTCGGAGAGGCTGACCCTGACGGCTGCGTCATCGGTCGGCGCACTGTCGGCCGGCGCATTACCGAGCAGCCCGTTGCTGTACAGGGCGATGAGCACAATCACGACGACCGCCGCGATGCCGCCCACCACCCAGCGGATCATGCCAGCACGTCTGCCGTGGGTCCGTCTGCCGCGAGGTCGGTGACGGCGGGGCCGCCGACGGGCACACCCGTCCAGCTTTCGGTGAACCAACCCTCTTCGGGCGAGCCCGTTACTACAACAACACCGGTGTTGCTGAGCGCGTTCTCCGAGACAAAGACAGCATCGATATTGGATGTCGCGCGCGCAACCCAGTAGCGAATCATCGCCCCGTGGCTCACGATCACCGCGGTGTCGAGATCGCTCATCTCCTCCACAACCTCGTTGAATCGCTCGTAGGCCTCCACGCCGCTTTCGGCTCCCGGGATGCGCGCCTCGTAATCGCCCTTCGCCCAGTTGCCGAACGCTTCGAGGTACGCGGTCACACCTTCGCGGTCGTTGCGCATCTCGAGGTCACCCGCTTCGATCTCGCGGATTCCCGCGCGCACTATCGGCTCAAGGCCGAGGGCGGCAGCGAGTGGTGCGGCGGTCTCGTGGGTGCGGATGAGCGTCGACACAACGATTTCGTCGATCTCCTCAGCGGCGAGCGCGGCGGGCAGTGCCGCAGCCTGCTCGCGCCCGAGGTCGGTGAGGCCGGGGCCAGGCGTGGCGGTGTCGAGTGCACCAATGACGTTCGAGGGAGTTTGACCGTGGCGAACGAGAATGAGGCGCATGTAGCGAGCCTAGCGAGCGCCACTGGCAGCACGCCCACAGCGAGTTGATGCGAAGAGCGGGGGGTCGATAGGCTGCGAGTCTTCCCGAGCCGCGCGTCGAAATGGATCAAGCATGAGCAGAGTGAGTGTTGTGGCCGCGCTTGTGCTCGTCGCCTCACTGAGCCTCACGGGGTGCAGCGCGATTGTCGAGCTGCTTTCAGAGGCGAGCGGCTCCGGCTCCACTGGCTCCGGCTCGACTGGCGATTCCGGCGATGGGATCATCGAGGGAACCGGCGATCAGACCGACATCTTCGACATCGCGATCGGTGACTGCCTCAACGACGGCGTCTTCGAGGGCGAGGCCAACTCGGTTCCCGTCGTCGACTGCTCGGAGCTTCACGAGAGCGAGGCCTACTCGAGCTTCCTGCTCAGCGGTACGAGCTACCCCGGGCAGGAAGACATCGAAACCTCGGCAGACGACGGCTGCTACGAAGCCTTCGAAGAGTTCGTCGGAATCCCGTGGGACGACTCGACCCTCGACTACTCCTACTACTTTCCGACCAAGGGCACCTGGCGCACGGGCGATCGCGAGATCCTCTGCCTCGTGCACGAGACGGATGAGAACGAAGAACCGCGGCGATCCACCGGGACCCTCGAGAACGCCAGGCGCTAGACCCGAGTCGCTAGACCCGCCTCGCTAGACCCGCACGAGCCGGATGATCGGCATCACGCGACCCTCGGCGCGCGACTTGTACTGCTCGAACGCGGCCGATCGGCGCGTGAACTCGGCCCAGGCGGCGTCGTAGTCAGCACCGGTGAGCTCGGTCGCGCGGGCAGCGACGGTTTCGGTGCCGGTCTCGACCGCGACATCCACCGTCTTTATGAGGTTGAAATACCACGCTGGGTGCCGGGTATCCCCGGCGGCTGAGGCGATAACGATCCAGCCATCGTCGGTTGTCAGAGCCATCAGCGGATTGATTCGTGGCTCCCCCGACTTTGCACCAATGGTGTGCAGCAACACGAGTCCCTTGCCGAAACCGGCGGTCGTGACGACGCCCCCGTTCGCGCGGAACTCGTTGATGATTGTGTCGTTGAAACCGGCCATACGCCGACCCTACTTCTTCCACTGTCGGTGGCCTCGTCGTACTATCGAATTCACGCAGGGCCGGCTGCTCCAGAACCTCAGGAGCACCCATGTTTACGATTAGCGAGCTCATTCCCACTCGCCGGTTTCAGAAACCGATTTGGGAAATCACCGACGACGCCGGCCACCTCGCCGGCTACGTGCGCGAACACACAATCGGCTCGTCGCGGGTCGTCTTCTACAAGGCGATCGGCGTGCACCCGGTGACCGGCGAGCACGTCACGCTCGAGAGTTCGGCCGACCGCGATGAGCGCATCGCGAAGATTCTCGACTTCCGCGCCGACCCCGAGAAGTACCGCGGCGTGCACTGGCACCCCAGGGTGGGTGCCTGATGACGTGCGCGCAGTGCTCGGCGCCAGCTGTTGGGGTCGGCCTCTGCTCCGAGCACCTCATCGCCGCATACGAATGGATGTCGCGCGAGACCGGTGTGACAGACCTGCTGCCATCCCCGTGCCTGGCCTGCGGATCGCGGCTGGGAGTCAAGTACCCCAGTGGATGGCTCTGCGCGATCTGCGAGTGGAAGCTCGGTTCGTATCCAGAGGACTTCGGGCGACCGCGGGTCGACGTCGTCTACTACATCCGGTTTCGCGACCGGGTGAAGATCGGCACCTCGGGTAACCCGGGGCAGCGTCTCGGCCAGTTGCGGCACGACGAGCTGCTCGCGTTCGAGCGCGGAAACCGTCGCGTCGAGCAGGCGCGGCACCTGCAGTTCGCCCAGTACCGTTTCGACAGCACCGAGTGGTTCTCTCTCGAAGGCGCCCTTGCCAGGCACATCGACCTGCTGCAGAACGGCGGCGACCCGTGGGATCAGCATCGGCTCTGGCTCTCGGCGCAACTCGCGGTAGGTCACTCCTTTACCGAGGGAGGCGCCTGATGGCCGAGACAGTCAGCACCTGGTGGGCGCGTCGGCAGTGGTCAAAGGGCTGCGAGATTCCGTACCCGATTGGCACCTACCGCAGCGAGTGGGAGCGCTACCCCGTGCTCATCCGCCAGTACCACCCCGATCTCAACTCGATGATCACGCTCACCCAGATTCCGCCCGCGGCCGAGGTGTACCTGATCTGGCAGTGCGATGTCGGCCACACCTTTGTCGCGACGCCGACGGAGCAGCGCTCGCGCCCGGGCCGAGAACGTCGCCGCTCGACCTGGTGCCCGGAGTGTGCGGCACTCGCCGTGGCCAAACCCGTGCGGGCGGCGCGGGTTGTGCCCGCGACATCCACCGCCTCTATTGCTGGTGTCGACAGCGCAAACGCCGTCGATTCGTACGACGGCTGCGGCCACCCCCGCGACCCGCGCCGCATCGATGCGCCCGGCGAGAGCCGTTGCCCGCTCTGTCGCCGCCTCGACTCCTCCCCCGTCTCGCGGGAACAGTTGTTATCCACAGTTCTGGCCTCACAACGCGCCGCCCTCGCCGTCGAAAACTCCACCTCGCGCAAATACAACTGGCAATGCCCGGCCGGTCACGGAACCTACGCGCTTTCGATCGAATGGATGCTGCGCGGCCGCCGATGCCGGGTGTGCTCAAATGCGTCCGCCGCCGCTGACCGGTTTGCGGTCGGTGACGCCTTCACCAGTCCGTGGGCGCCCAAGCCCGCGTCGGCCGCCGAGGCCCAGTTGCGCGCACTGCTCGCCGAGCATTTCACCTTTGACCTGACTCCGAACGCCGTGAAGGTTGCGCGTCCTTTCTTTCAGCACATCGAGGTCTGGCCCGATCTCGTGCTCGCCGAACTGCGCGTCGCCATCGAATACGACACGATCGGTCGCCACGGTCTCGAGCACGTCGGTCGCCGCGAAGACGTCGACCGCCGCAAGGATCGCCTGTTGCGCGCCGCCGGCTGGGAGGTCATCCGCATCCGCGTGGGAAAGCTGCTGCCGCTGGGGCCGCACGACGTCGTGGCGGCTGCGGTCAACCCGCGTCTCGTCGACCGCGTCGAAGAGCAGCTCGGCGCCATCCGCGGCGACTTGTTTGTGGCGGCCTACCGGCGGTAGACCTCAACCGACTCAGGTGGTTACACGTTCGGATGCTGGTACACCGAGTGACGCTCGCAGCGTCAACCGCGCCCGCTGATATCGTCCCCGTGCGGTCGACTCTCGAACCGACAAGATTCTCGCCGCTTCGATCACCGTGAAACCTTCCCAGTGGATGAGCCGCACAAGCTCGGCCTGGTCGGCGGGCAGCGTCGCGAGCGCGTCCCGCACGAGATCACGCACTCCGGCTTCGGGGTCGTGAATGTCACCGCGCGACACGGCGAGCGCCTCCCTCAACTCGGCCGCGAGTGCCGCCTGTCGTCGTGCCGCTCGCTTGCCGTTGCGCAGCACATTGTTCGCGATCCCGAACATCCACATTCGTTGTTCGCTCGCGTTGATGGGAAGCCGCGACTTTCTTCGCCAGGCCACGTAGAACGATTCGGCCAGGAGGTCGGCGGCATCTTCCGGTGAGCTCACCCGTCGAAGGAAGTACCGAAGCAGGTCGGGAGCAACTGCCTCGTGCAGGTCACTCATCGCGCGATGCGCAGCGTCGGTCGTGCGCATCACTCGGTGCCTTCGTCATCGCATTCGAGTTGGCCTTCGATAGACACTCCGTACCTGAACAGGCCCGCGTCACTGAACCTGTCCATAACCTGCACGCCCACCGATTGGATGAGCGCGTTTTCTTCGGGCATGTCCTTGGTGATCTCGCGTTCGTTCTCACTGAGCACCGACAGGTCCGGTTCGATGGTCTCGCCATCAATGTTGTGGAGAAACTCGCGCGCCGCATAGATGTTGTCGCGGGCGCGCGGGTCGTCGGCCCTGACCAGCGAGTCCTTAACCACTTGAATTGTTATCGAACAGCTCGTCGTGCGACCGTCGATTGTGAAAGTTCGCGAGTCAGCGAACTCCGGCTCGGCAAACAGTGTGAGTACTCCCGGCCCCGCAGTAGCCGCCGTTCCGCCAACGAGCAGGAGCGCGACAACCGACCCGATAAGAACCTTGATTCGATGCACTTTCAGAGTGCCGGGCGCCTCCGCGGCGACCGATCGGGCGAGGCTCTTCGCTCGCGCGTCCAAAACCCCCGCGTCCGATGCGTCGGCATCACTCACGCCCGCGGGCGCGCCAGCGTGAAGCAGCAGGTCAACTTCGTCATCGGTCATCGCTTGTGCCTTCGTCATACCCAGTACATGTCCGGCAGGCGCGTCTTCTTAACGCGCCACCACATATTGGCCCCAATCCGAAGGGTCACGAGCAAATCCGGCGCGAGTTGCCAAAGATCGACGTTCGAGCCCGAGGGAACGTCGATCTGTGGCAACTCGAGCCGAAAGAAAACGTGAGCCCCTAGGACAGGGCGACGAAGCGCATTAAGACGACGCGCATTAAAGAGTGAAGGCCCCCGACCGAAGTCGGGGGCCAGCTGGTGCGCGAGGGGGGACTTGAACCCCCATGCCCTTACGGGCACACGGACCTGAACCGTGCGCGTCTGCCAATTTCGCCACTCGCGCTCACCTGTTGGTGCACAGGCACCAACCAAGCGAGATTACCACAATGGATGGCGCGGGCGAGCCGTGCCGCAGGGTGGAGGCCGCGTCATCCGTTCGGTGTAAATCGTGTGAGGTCAGCGGTTCGGCAGGAGCCAACGGCTAACATCGAGGTAATCACGCTCATCCGCGGCAATGGTCGCGCACCAATGGAGACGAGAAAAACCGTGGGGCTCCTGGACAGCTTTGAACGAGGACTCGAGAGGGCCGTTAATGGCGCCTTCGCGAGGACGTTCAAAAGTGGACTCCAGCCGATCGAGATAACCAGTGCCCTTCGGCGCGAACTCGATACAAAGGCTGCGGTTGTTGCTCGCGACCGAATCCTCGTTCCCAATCGCTTTGTTGTGTTGCTCGCGAAGGGCGACTTCGAGCGCATGTCGGGTCTCGGCTCGGCGCTCATCGATGAGCTCAACCAGTTGGTGCAGGCGCACGCGAAGTCGCAGCACTACTCGTTTGCCGGGCCGGTATCGATAAAGCTCGACCTCAAGCCCGGTCTTGCCGAGGGCATGCTGTCTGTCGCATCCGAGAACGTCACGGGAAAAATCGCCTGGACGCCGGTTCTGGAGATCGCCGGAAGAAATTATCCGATCAAGCGTTCGCACACGGTCATCGGCCGCGGCAGTGACGCAGACATCACCGTCGATGACTCCTCGATTTCCCGTAAACACGTGGAAATTCTGTGGGATGGCAAGCGCGCCCAGGTCAACGACCTTGGCTCGACGAACGGCTCAACGCTCGATGGCGAGCGTGTGTCGAAAGCGCCACTCGCCCCCGATTCGGTCATCGAGATCGGTCGAACCCGTATCGTGTTCCGTGTGCTTGCCCAATCCGATGAGGTCGACCAGTTCGCCGAGCGCCGTTCAGGCGAGGGCGGCCAATGAGTGAACTGACGCTGTTTATACTGCGTTTCGCCTTCCTTGGCCTCATGTGGTTTTTCGTATTCTCTGTTGTCTACGCCCTGCGCACCGACCTTTTCGGCCAGAAGGTTCGCAAGCTTCCGGCGGCAGAAGCTGCCGCGCCCCAGCTGCAGTCGGCGCCGGCACCCGTGTCCGCTGCCCGGGCAGCGAACGTCGGCAAGGGCGGAACCTCGCTCGGCGCGACCCGCCTCGTTATCACCGGCGGCGCGAAAGAGGGCCTCGAGATTCCCCTGCCCGGCGAGCAGCTCACCATCGGTCGCGCGAGCGAATCAGGGCTCGTCATTCGCGACGACTACACCTCGACCCATCACGCCCGGCTTCTGCTCTGGAAAGACGGCTGGGTCATTCAAGACCTCGACTCGACAAATGGAACGTTCCTCGACGGCACCCGCGTGATTGTGCCGACCCAGGTTCCGGTCAACACCACCGTCAAGATCGGCACAACGAGCTTCGAGCTGCGGCGGTAGGACATGGCCAACTCAGGCAAGAGCGCGGCGGTCTCCCACGTCGGCAAGATTCGTGCGAACAACCAGGACAGCGGCTACGCCGGCGCACACCTCTTTGTTGTCGCCGACGGGATGGGCGGCCACGCCGGCGGTGACGTCGCGAGCGCTCTGACCGTTAAGCGCGTTCTCGAGATCGACCGGGCCTACTCCTCGGCCAACGAGGCCGAGTTCTCGCTGCACTCCGCACTCACCGCGGCGAACGCCGTGCTCGCCGAAACCGTTTTTGACCACCCCGAGCTCACGGGCATGGGCACAACCGTTAGCGGCATGGTGCTCGTCGAGGGCCAGGTTGCGATTGCCCACATCGGCGACTCGCGCATCTATCTGCTGCGCGACGGTGTGCTCAAGCAGGTCACCAATGACCACACTTTTGTACAGCGGCTCGTCGACAGCGGTCGCATCACCGAAGAAGAGGCAGCGGTGCATCCACGCCGCTCTGTTCTTATGCGTGTTCTCGGCGACGTTGATGCGACACCCGAGATCGACACCTCTGTTGTTCCGACGCAGCCGGGCGATCGCTGGCTGCTCTGTTCCGACGGCCTGTCGAGCTATGTCTCCGAGGAGAAAATAGCCGCAGCACTCAGCACGGTTCCCATTGCGAAGGATGCCGCGGACCGCCTGGTCAAGGAGAGCCTCGATCAGGGCGCTCCCGACAATGTCACGGTTGTGATCGTCGACATCGATGGCTCGGGTGACGCGGCGCACGTTCCGCCGATCATCGTGGGTTCGGCCTCCGCCCCGATCGCGTTCGAGGGCGATCTTGTTCGCAAGCCGCTGCGCCTACCGACTCTTTTGCTTCACCCGCTCAAGGCGACGAAGCCCGACGACAGCCACTTCGAGCCGGAGTCCGACGACTACCTCGACGAGCTCATCCTCGAAGATCGTCGCCGCGCGCGCAATCGCCGCATCACCTGGCTCGTCATTCTTGCGCTCGTTGTCATCGGCATCGTCGCCATCGCAATTGCCGGCTACCAGTGGACGCAGACCCGCTACTTCGTCGGTGCCGAGAACGGCAGCGTCGCAATCTACCGCGGTGTGCAACAGGACATCGGGCCGATCAGCCTGTCAAGCGTCTACCGCGACACCGACGTTGAGCTCACCGAACTTTCCGACTTCTCTCGCCAGACGGTCGAGGCGACGATCAACGCAACCGACCTCGCCGACGCCGAGCGCATAGTGGAGCAACTGGCCGATGCCAGCAACAGATAACCTCGCCACGACGCCGGTCAACGTGAGTGCCGCGGCTCAGCCGCGCACCTCTCTCACCGGTGTCATCCGACTGCGCCTCAAGGTGCCGTCGCGCATGCGTAACCTCGAGCTGCTGCTGCTGGTCTTCGCGTGCGTCATCAACCTTTCGGCCATTCTGCTTGTGCAGCTCGGTGCCATCGGCACGATCGACTCGAACATCCTGACTCTCGGTCTCGGACTCACGGTTCTCGTCTTCGCGATGCACATCGCCATGCGATTCGTCGCCCCCGACGCCGACCCGTTTATCCTGCCGATCGCCACTGTGCTCAACGGTCTCGGTGTTGCGATGATCTACCGCCTCGACATTGCCGAGGGCTTTTCCGGCTGGAACAGCGCCGCGGTGAGGCAGATCGTCTGGACCGCGATCGCCATCACCCTCGCAATTGTTGTCATCATCGCCGTGCGCAACCACCGCGTTTTGCAGCGCTTCAGGTTCGTCGCGATGTTCACCGGCATCCTGCTGCTGATCCTGCCCGCGCTTCCCGTGATCGGGTCAGACCGCGGCACGGGTGCGCAGCTCTGGATCCAGGTTGGCCCGCTGACGTTCCAGCCGGGCGAGCTCGGCAAGATCGCCCTCGCCATCTTTTTCGCCGGTTACCTCGTGAGTGCCCGAGACTCGCTCTCGATGGTCGGCCGCAAGTTTCTCGGCATGACCTTCCCGCGTGCTCGGGATCTCGGCCCGCTCCTGCTCGTGTTCGGCGCATCCATGGGTGTGCTGGTCATCCAGCGCGACCTCGGAACCTCGCTGCTCTACTTCGGCCTCTTCCTTGTCATGCTCTACGTCGCGACGGGTCGCGCGAGCTGGATCATCCTCGGCGTGGGGCTCTTCCTCGTCGGCGGTTTTGTCGCGAGCCAGACGATGGCCTACGTGCAGGGTCGGGTGCACTCGTGGCTCGACGCACTCAACCCGGAGATCTACAACGCGCCGGGCGGTAGCTTCCAGCTTGTTCAGGGACTCTTCGGTCTCTCACACGGTGGCCTCATCGGTACGGGACTTGGCCAGGGCCGCCCCGACATCACACCACTCGCCGAGAGCGACTACATCGTCGCGAGCCTCGGAGAAGAGCTTGGGCTCGTTGGCCTGTTCGCGATTCTGTGCCTGTACCTGCTGTTTGTGTCACGCGGCTTCCGCATCGGCTTCGCCGGGCAGGATGACTTTGGTCGTCTTCTCGGTGTTGGCCTCGCGTTTGTGCTCGGCCTTCAGGTGTTCATTGTCATCGGTGGAATTACGAGGGTCATCCCGCTCACCGGTCTCACCACCCCGTTCCTCGCCGCGGGTGGCTCTTCTCTCATCGCCAACTGGATCATCGCGGCCCTCCTGCTCAGGCTGTCAGACACGGTGCGAAACCAGCCCCGGGCGGTGATCGAATCATGAACAAAGAACTCAAGCGCGTTAGCGCGGTGATCGTGCTGATGTTCCTCACACTTTTTGTTTCGTCGAGTGTTATCCAGGTTGTCGCGGCCGATGATCTGAGCGCGGACTCACGTAACTCGCGCACGCTCTACGACAGCTTCTCCGCCGAGCGCGGGGCGATCCTCGTTGACGGCGAGGCGATCGCGATGTCGGAACCCGTCGACGACGAGTTCTCTTACCTGCGCACCTACACAAACGGCAAGCTGTACGCGCCGGTCACCGGTTACTTCACCCTCAACCAGGGCAACACCGGCGTCGAGGGTGCGTACAACGACTTTCTGAGCGGGTCGGCGAACGCGCAGTTCCTCGACAGCATCAACAGCATCATCACCGGGCAGAACCCGAAGGGCGCGGCCGTCGAGCTCACCATCGACGGCGCCGTGCAGAAGGTCGCTTACGACGCACTCGGTGACAACAAGGGCGCGATTGTCGCGATCGAGCCGGCAACGGGCAAGATCCTCGCAATGGTGTCGAAGAGCTCTTTCGACCCGAACGAACTCGCCGTACACAACACGACCGACGTCATCGCGAAGTACAAGGAACTCAGCACCTCGAGCAACCGTCCGCTCACCAACCGCGCAATCGCTGGCGACCTGTACCCACCGGGGTCGGTCTTCAAGATCATCATGACGGCGGCGGCGCTCGAGAGCGGCGAGTACACGCCCGAAGACACGTTCGCGAACCCGTCGAGGCTCGCGCTTCCGCAGAGCAGTTCGTACATCACGAATTCGGGTGGTGGAACGTGCGGCGGCGGTGCAGAAGCATCCATCGAGACAGCGCTGCGTCTGTCGTGCAACATTCCCTTCGCGCAGCTCGGTCTCGCTCTCGGCAACGAGCGCATCAGTGCGATGGCCACCGAGTTCGGCTTCGGTAACACCTTCGAGATTCCGATGAAGGCAACGCCGAGCGTCTACCCGTCGACCGCGAGCGACGCAGAGCTGATGCTCTCGTCGTTCGGCCAGGCGAGCGATCGAGTTACTCCCCTGCAGATGGCGCTCGTTTCAGCCGGAGTCGCCAACAACGGCATGGTTATGCAGCCGACGGTTGTCGAGCGGGTTCTTGCCCCCGATCTCACCGTTCTCGAGCAGCACCAGCCGAGCGTCTACAACACTCCGATTTCTCCCGAAACCTCAGAAATCATGACCCAAATGTTAGTGAATGGCGTCGCCAACGGTGCGGCCAGTAATGCGAGAATTGACGGAGTCGAAGTCGCGGGCAAAACCGGCACAGCCGAGAACGGGACAGGGGAGCCGTACACCCTGTGGTTCACGGGTTTCGCCCCCGCAGATGATCCGCAGGTAGCCATCGCTGTCGTCGTCGAAAACGGTGGTGGCCTCGGCCAGTCCGCGTTCGGAAACCAGATCGCAGCTCCAATCGCAAAGAAAGTCCTAGAGGCGGTGCTAAACAGATGAGACCTACGAGCGGCCTCACATTCGGCGGCAGATACCAGCTTTCCAGTCGCGTAGCGATCGGTGGCATGGGAGAGGTGTGGCAAGCCACAGACCTCGTGATCGGGCGCACGGTTGCCATCAAGATCCTCAAGGACGAGTACCTCGGCGACCCCGGGTTTCTCGAGCGCTTCCGCGCCGAAGCCCGTCACGCCGCACTCGTTAACCACGAGGGCATCGCTAACGTCTTCGACTACGGCGAAGAAGAGGGCAGTGCCTACCTCGTTATGGAGCTCGTTCCCGGCGAGGCACTGAGCGCGATCATCGAGCGCGAGCGCGTTCTCTCGACCGACCGCGTTCTCGACATCGTCGCGCAGACCGCGAACGCACTCCAGGCCGCTCACGCCGCGGGCCTCGTGCACCGCGACATCAAGCCCGGCAACCTCCTGATCACTCCCGACGGTCGCGTCAAGATCACCGACTTCGGTATCGCGCGCATCGCCGACCAGGTTCCGCTCACCGCGACCGGCCAGGTTATGGGCACCGTGCAGTACCTGTCGCCCGAACAGGCGAGCGGTCACTCCGCCTCCCCCAGCACCGACATCTACTCGCTCGGCATCGTCGCCTACGAGGCCCTCGCCGGCCGCCGCCCCTTCACGGGCGAGTCGCAGGTCGCCATCGCGATGGCGCAGATCAACGAGACTCCGCCCGAGCTCCCCGTCACCATCTCGGAGCCCGTGCGCAACCTCGTCTACGCGAGCATCGCAAAGTCGCCGGCAGATCGCCCCGCGTCGGCGGCGCACCTCGCGCGCGCAGCACAGTCACTTCGTCGGGGGGATGTCGCGGCAGCCGCCGCGGCCGTGCCCGGCATCGTGGGTACCGGTTCTCTCGCCAACACGGCGGGTGCAAACTACGGGCAGACTCAGGCCACCCGCGTTCTCGACGCAACACCGTCGACGCAGGCCCTGCCGACCGAAGAGCCAGAGAAGCGCAATCCGTGGACGTGGCCGCTCGTCGCCCTCGTCTCCGTGCTTGTTGTCGGCGTCATCGCGCTCATCATCGCTCTCGCCGTAAACCAGTCGCCGGAAGATGAGGCCCTGCCGTCGGACACTCCGACGATGGAGGCTCCGCCGTCGGAGACCCCAACCGAGGAGCCGACGACCGCCGAGGTCGTCGAGTCCGCACTGCTCAACCTCACCGAGGATGCGGCACGCCAGAAGCTTGAAGACCTCGGTCTCGAGCTCAAGGCGGTCACCGGTGATGTTGCACCGAGCACCAACCTGGTTGGTCGCTCCTACGACGTCGACCCGATTGGCGAACAGCCGCTCGGCTCGGTCATCACCGTTTCCTTCTACGCCGAGATTCCGGCGCCCGCTACGCCGAACAAGCCCAAGAAGGTTGAGCCCGACCGTGGCGAGCCCTACATCCCGGGCGAAGTGCTCACGCTGACGTTCCCCACGTACGACAAGTGCACAGTGGGCGAACTCACCGGCTACAGCTTCACGATCACCAACGCGCAGCCCACCGACGGAACCGCGGAGCTCGACTCGTCCGCGACATCCATCAATATCAACGTTCCTAACGATGGAATCACGGTTGCGGTCACGTATGTTGCTCACTGTGGCGACCTTCAGTCGAAGAAGTCTGACGTGTACAAGTTCACGGCCACGGCGGCCGAAGAGGGCTAACAGGGCTCCCGGTAGACCAGCGGGTACACTGACCAGAGCATTTTTCTAGGATTGACCGGGAGATTTTTCGTGACTGATGGCGTAGCGCAAGGCGTTCGCCTGCTTGCAGGTAGATATCAGGTCGGCGACCTCATCGGTCGCGGCGGCATGGCTGACGTTCACGTCGGCACCGACGCACGACTCGGTCGTCGAGTTGCGATCAAGCTCCTCAAGCCGGCTCTCGCCACCGACCCCGCGTTTCGCAGCCGCTTTCGCCGCGAAGCACAGGACGCCGCGAAGATGGCGCACCCCACGATCGTTCGCATCTTTGACGCCGGGGAAGAGACGACAGTCGACCCCAATGGCGCCGAGATCCAGGTGCCGTTTATCATCATGGAGTTCGTCGACGGCAGGCTCCTGAAGGACGTCATCGCTGCAGGCCCGCTCGACCAGGCCGAGGCAATGCGCATCACCGGCCAGGTTCTCACGGCTCTCGAGTACTCGCACCGCGCGGGTGTTGTTCACCGCGACATCAAGCCCGGCAACATCATGATCACAACGACCGGGCAGGTAAAGGTGATGGACTTTGGCATCGCCCGCGCCATCTCCGAGTCGTCGGCGAGCATTGCCGAGACGAGCACAATCGTCGGAACCGCCCAGTACTTCTCCCCCGAGCAGGCTCGCGGCGAGGCTGTTGACGCACGCACCGACCTGTACTCGATGGGCATCGTTCTCTTCGAGATGCTCACCGGCCAGGCACCGTTCACGGGCGACAACCCCGTTGCCGTCGCCTACCAGCACGTCAACCAGCAGGCTCCCCGCCCGAGTGCGCTGAACCCCGCGGTCTCCGCGGCAACCGACGCCGTGGTTCTCCGCGCAATCGCAAAGGACCGCTTCGAGCGCTTCCAGAGTGCCGCAGAGTTCCGCACCGAGGTAGAGGCCTCTGCCGCCGGCGCGGGAACCCTCGCGATCTCCAAGCGCCAGCCGGCCGCCGCCGACTTCAACGCGACGCTGTTCGGCGTCAACCCGACGGCCACAAGCGGGTCGGAAGCAACAATCCGCCAGCTCACCGCCGAAGAGACCGATCGCTCGGTGCGTACGCAGAACCGCCCGCCCGTCGCGTGGATCTGGGGCGGCATCTCGATCCTCACGGTTGTGATCGTCGCCGTCGGCTTCTTCGCAGTGAGCATCTCGGGCACAACATTCGCTCCCGGCTCATCGATTCTTGTTCCCGACGTCGTCGGCGCCAGCTGGGACAACGGCGCCGCCACCCTCACGAGCGCCAAGACAACGCCGCAGCGCGTCGACAAGGTTGACGACTCCGTTCCCGCTGGCGTGATCATCAGCACCGACCCGCCCTCGGGTGTCTCGGTCGCCCCCGAGCAGGTCATCAAGGTCTACGTCTCGAGCGGTGGCGCCAAGGTCAAGGTGCCCGAGCTCACCGGCCTCAGCCAGGCCAAGGCACGCAAGGCCCTCGAAAGCCTCGGCCTCTCGCTCGGAGTCACAACCACAGGTCACTCCGCGAGCATCAAAAAGGGAATCGTCGTCTCCGCCTCGGTTCCGTCCGGCACCCTCGTCACCCCCGGAGAGACGACGATCGACATCGCCGTCTCCGACGGAAAGGTTGACGTTCCCGACGTTGTTGGCGACGATGTTGCCGACGCCACAAAGGCACTCAGTGGCTCCGACGTCGGACTCACCGTCAAGGCCGAGGGCGACACCGGCTGCGCGGGCGGCAAGGTTGTGTCGCAGTCCGTCAAGGGCGTGCAGGCTCAGCGATCGAAGATCACCATCCGTTACTGCGCAGCCCCATAGCGCGAATGGATGTCGCGGCGCCCGTGCTTCGGCACGGGCGCCGTTCGCTTTTAAGCGCCTTTATGCGTCAGGCGGGCTATGCGAGGCGAACGAGCGGGTTGAGTCCCTTTGCCGTCTCGGCAGCCTCGGGCAGACCCGCGACAGCAAGCCAGTTGCCGATCATGCGGTAGCCGCCCTCGGTGAGCACCGACTCCGGGTGAAACTGCACACCGTAGATCGGCTGGCTCGCGTGCTTGACACCCATGATGACGCCGCCGGCGGTGCGGCTCGTAACAACCAGGTCGTCGGGCACCGTCGAACCGACAATCGCGAGCGAGTGATACCGGGTCGCGGTGAAGGGCTCAGGCACACCATCGTAGAAGGCGCTACCGTCGTGCTCGATCTGGCTCGTTTTACCGTGCATCAGCTCGTCGGCGTGAGTGACGACAGCACCCATCGCTTCCGCGATGGCCTGGTGCCCGAGGCACACGCCAAGAAGTGGCTGTCCGGAGGCGATTGCCGCTTTGACGATCGGGATTGAGACACCTGCGTCGGCGGGAGTGCCGGGGCCGGGCGAGAGCAGCACGGCGTCGTACTCCGCGATCGTTGCGGCCGCGACATCCACCGAGAAAGCGTCGTTGCGCACGACCGTGGTCTCGGCGCCGAGCTGCAGCAGGTAGCCATTGAGCGTGTAGACAAAACTGTCGTAATTGTCGATAACAAGAACTCGTGTCATGGCTAGAAAGTCACATCCTCGTCAGTCAGAAAGGCATCGATGGGCGGAAAGACCCAGAGAGCGAGAGCCACGACGACGGCCGCGGCAAGGGCAACACAGATCAGAACGCGCACCCAGACCGGACCGGGCAGCTTCGACCACAGCAATCCGTACATCAGGAGTTCTTCTTCACAAGCTTGGCGATCTCTGCTGGGGGGCCGTCGGCCCGCGGGTAGAACGAATCGAAGACGTTGTAGACGATGATGCGCTCGGCCGTCGAAAGGAACGGGTTGCACGTCGTCAGCGTCAGAAGGCTGTCGGTCGCCGTCACACCCGGCTGCTGCGGAACCGGCTCGAGAATCTCGACCTGGGTTGCGAGCACGTACTCGGTGTTGCGGTAGATGTACTTGTACCAGCCATCCTTCGTCTCGAGGTAGACGCTCTCGCCGACCTTGATTTCGTGGATGTTGTGGAAGGCCCCGCCGTACGCCGTGCGATGCGAGGCAAGCACGATGTTGCCCGGCTCCCCCGGCAGTTGCGTCGACGGATAGTGACCGATACCCAGGCGCGGAGTGTTGAGCACGTTGTGGCCAACGCCCTCGGCGACGATCTTGCGGTAGTCCTTGCCGAGCCCCGGGATCATGATCGTCGCGAACGCCTCGGCGTCAACGGGAACCTTCGAGACAACGGGCTCGGCCGTCGACGGCTCTTCGCCGCTCTCGGTCGGCTCCGGGGTGGGAGTCGGTGCCTGAATATCGATCTCGTTCGCCCACTGCTCCGAGAGCTCGACGGCTGCGTCGGTCTGGGAGGCACCAAAGACTATGTCGTTGTACCAGATCTTCCAGCCCTGAAACAGGAGGATGACAATGGCCGCAGTAATAAGGAGCTCGCCGATGAACCGGCGAATGAACCGGCCGACGTCCCGGCGCTTGGGCGCGGCAGCGGCTCGCGGCGCAACAGCGCCCGACTCCTCGACGTCTCCCATAGGCACGATTCTACGGTGAACGCGGCTGGGCGACCGGTCTCCCGGGTCGCGATCATCGGTTTAAGGCTAGGATTCTGGGCATGGCCCGTAGCGAACGCACCAAGACAGAACGACCCGCCTCCGTCAGTGGAGAGCCCGGTCCCAATGCCGTGTGGTTCAAGCCGATCATGTTCGGCTTTATGCTCATCGGCCTGATCTGGATCATCGTCTACTACGTAAGTGACCAGCTGTACCCGATCGCCGGCCTCGGCCCGATGAACATCCTCATCGGCTTCGGCATCATGTTCATCGGCTTCCTGATGACGACCCGCTGGCGCTAAGTTACACCGGTGTAATTATCCCCAGTGTGGACAAACCTGTGGATAACTTTCGGCTCTAGATCGGCGCAGTTTTAGAACGGCGCGGCTTTAGAACGGCGCAGCGAACACGGTGATCGCCGCAAGCACGGCGACAATCCCACCAACGAACCCCACCTGCCAACGCCACTGCTTGGGGCTGCGGGTCTGCAGGTAGACGAACGCGACGGCGCCACCGGCGATGAGTCCACCGACGTGGGCCTCCCAGGCGATGTTCGGCACAAAGAAGCCGATCGCCAGGTTGATGCCGATCACAACGAGTAGTTGAACGTTGTTGCCGCCGAGGCGGCGCTGAATGACGAAGAACGCGCCGAGCAGGCCGAAGATGGCGCCCGAGGCGCCAACGACGTAGACGTTGTTCGCGGCAAGCAGCAGCACAGCGACCGAGCCGCCAAAGGCGGAGACCAGGTACAGCGCGACGAACCGCGCCCTGCCGAGCAGGTGCTCGAGAATCGGCCCGAAGATAAACAGCGAGTACATGTTGAACAGGATGTGCAGCAGTGACGTGGGCTGACCCGCAACAAACGGCGAGTGCACAAAGGCCGCTGTGATCATGCGCCACGGCTCAAACGACGTGTACACCGGCGCGTAGCCGAGCAGGTTGTAGATGTAGCCGCCGCTGAGGCCCTGTGCGACGTACACGAGCACCGTGAGGGCCATGATCGAGTACGTCACTACCGGACGATCGCTTGTGCGGCGGAACGCCGTCACAATGCCGGGCTTACGCTTCGGTGCGCGTGCCTGGGCGTCGCGAACACACTCCGGGCAGTGCACACCGACCGAGGCCTGCGTCTGGCACTCAGCGCAGACCGTACGACCGCACCGCTGGCAGAGCACGTAGCTCTGACGGTTTGGATGCCGGTAGCAGAAGTTATCCGGATTGTGCTCGGCCTCAGCCACGCGGTGTTCTACAGTTCTTCGACTGTGACGCTCTCGATGACGACATCCGCGTGCGGCTTGTCACGGCCGTCAGTGGGTACCGCCTCGATGGCGTCGACAACGCGGCGCGACTCCTCGTCTTCGACGAGGCCGAAGATCGTGTGCTTGGCCTGCAGCCACGGGGTGGGAACCGTTGTGATGAAGAACTGCGAGCCGTTAGTGCCCTTGCCGCCGCGCGAGCCAGCGTTGGCCATCGCGAAGACGTAAGGCTCGTTGAAGTTGAGCTCGGGGTTGATCTCGTCGTCGAACTCGTAGCCGGGGCCGCCGGTGCCCTGGCCGAGCGGGTCGCCGCCCTGGAGCATAAAGTCCTTGATGATGCGGTGGAAGACGGTGCCGTCGTAGAGCTTGTCCGTCGAGACCTTGCCCGTTGCGGGGTGAGTCCACTCCCGCGTGCCGGTCGCGAGGCCAACGAAGTTGGCGACGGTCTTGGGAGCGTGGTTACCGAGAAGGTTAACCGTGATGACTCCATGGTTGGTGGTGATTGTGGCGACAGCGGTGTGAGCAGACATATCGGTAATTCTTGCATAGCCAGCCGCCGCAAACCGGGAGCGCGCTCGGCTCGCTCTCATTCCGCTCACAGGTTCATTCGATTGTCTGGGTGGGCGTGGCAGGATTAGTCACTACCAGCACGACCTACACACACGGAGGTTCTTCCATGGGACTGTCACGAAAGCGCCAGCGTGAGTTCACGAAACTCAAGAAGCAAGCCGAAGATCTAGTTCAGGACCAGCGCGAAGTCCTCGATCACGCGACACGGGTTGTGCGCGACGCAAGCCGTCAGGCCGCGAACTTCGCCCGCGAAGAGGTCACCCCTCGCGTGAAGGACACCTACGAGGACCGCGTACGCCCAGCGGTCGCCGGCGGCATCTCTGCAACGCGTCACGCCGCGAGCCACACTCGTGACAAGTTCGTTGACGACGTTGTGCCCGCTGTCACCTCGGCACTCGCATCCGCGCTCGCTGTCATTGAGGCAGCCAAGAACGAACAGGTTCGCGAGATCGTCGGCAAGGTCTCGAAGACCGCGACCGATGTCGGCAAGAAGACCGGGCTGGTCAAGCAGAGCTCCGGCCCCGGCAAGTACATCCTCATCGGCATCGGCGTCGTTGCTGTCGCGGGCATCGCCTATGCCGCCTGGCAGACACTGCGCGCAGATGACGACCTCTGGATCGACGACGAAGAGGCACTGCCGGTCGACCAGGCAGACGTCGAGACAAGCGTCTAAGAACTTCTCGTAAGGGGCCCGCTTCGGCGGGCCTTTTGCATTTAAGGACGGGCAATGGCGATGGATGTCGCGGCCGCCGTTGCGTCGGAGTTCGAGTTGCTCGATCCGGCCGTGCGCCGCGAGTAGCTACCGCCCATCACTGCGGAGCGTTGCATCCACTCGCCTGTGAATTGATTGTCATCAGGCGGCGCCGATGAGCGAGGAGGTTAACCAGAAACGGCCCGCTTTCGCGGACCGTTTCGTGTTGTGCTGTGGAGCCTAGGGGAATCGAACCCCTGACCTCCTGCTTGCAAAGCAGGCGCTCTACCAATTGAGCTAAGGCCCCGCATATTCAGTTATTTTGTTGAGAAGTTTGGAACTTCTGTGGGGGTACGTGGACTTGAACCACGGACCTCTTCGTTATCAGCGAAGCGCTCTAACCGCCTGAGCTATACCCCCATTGGGCAGATACGAGAGTACCGCACCTTGCCCGAGTTACCCAATCGAGCTAGTTGTTGGTGAACCCAACGAGCAATCCGCCGGTGATTCGCACGCTCAAGTTGTACAGCATGCTGCCGATCGCGCCGAGCGCTGTACCGACGATGATGTTGACAATCGCAACGATGATCGAGAAGAACGTGACCGTGAGGATCGACAGGTTACCGGCGATCGTAAAGCCCTGGCCACTGAGGATGTCAGTGAGAAGGCCATCGATCGAGGTGAAGACACCTGTCGTCTGCAAAACGAGGTACACGAGGATCGTCGCGACGACAAGCACGATGCCCAGCGACACGGCGACGAGGAACGACAGCTTGACCGTCGACCAGAAGTCGATGTACACGAGCTTGAGACGTACCTGCTTGGTTGCTACTGGTCGCTGCGACTTACGCTGCAGCTTCTCGGCGACGCTACTCATCTACTGACTCGTCCTCTCCAGGGGTTTCGATCTCGGCGGGAGTTTCATCCGTGCCGGTCTCGTCGTCCTGACTCTCTAGATTGCGCTCGCTGTTCTTGGCGAGCGCGATGATCTTGTCATCCTCGGCGAAGCGGGCAAATACAACGCCCATTGTGTCGCGGCCCTTGGCAGGAACCTCGGCCACGCTAGACCGTACCACCTTGCCGCTGGCAAGAACCACAAGCACCTCGTCGTCGTCCTCAACGATGAGCGCTCCGGCGAGGTCGCCACGGGCCTCCTGGAGCTTGGCTACCTTGATGCCGAGACCGCCGCGATTCTGCACGCGGTACTGGCTTGCGTCGGTGCGCTTGGCGAAACCGCCCTCGGTCACAACAAAGACGAATCCGTTGTCGGAGACGACATTTGCCGAGAGGAGGTTGTCTTCCGCACGGAAGTCCATGCCCTTTACGCCCGACGTCGAGCGGCCCATCGGGCGAAGCGCCGAATCTGACGCGGTGAAGCGAATCGACATGCCCTTGCGCGAGACGAGCAGAACATCCTGGTCTTCGTCGACGAGCATCGCCGAGACGAGTTCGTCTTCTTCGCGCAGGTTGATGGCGATGATGCCACCCGTGCGGTTGGTGTCGTACTCGGTGAGCGCAGTCTTCTTGACGAGACCGCCGCGGGTTGCGAGCACAAGGTACTTTGCTGCCGCATAGTCACGGATGTCGAGGATCTGAGCGATCTCCTCCCCCGGCTGCAGGGCGAGAAGGTTCGCGACGTGCTGGCCCTTTGCGTCTCGGCCGGCTTCTTGAACCTCATAGGCCTTGGCGCGGTAGACGCGCCCCGTGTTCGTAAAGAACAGCAGCCAGTGGTGAGTGGTTGTGACGAAGAAGTGCTCAACGACGTCATCGGCGCGCAGCTGGGCGCCCTTGACTCCCTTGCCACCGCGGTGCTGGCTGCGGTAGTTGTCGCTGCGCGTGCGCTTGATGTAGCCACCGCGCGTGACGGTGAGCACCATCTCCTCTTCGGGGATGAGGTCTTCGACGCTCATGTCCCCGTCGAAACCGAACATAATCTCGGTGCGGCGGTCGTCGCCGTACTTGGCGATCAGGTCGGTGAGCTCGCTGCTGACGATATCGCGCTGGCGCTCGGGGCTCGCAAGAATAACCTTGAAGCCTTCGATCTCGAGCTCGATTTTCGCGAGGTCGTCCATGATCTTCTGGCGCTCGAGTGCCGCAAGGCGGCGAAGCTGCATATCGAGGATGGCGCGTGCCTGAAGCTCGTCAATAACAAGCAGCTTGATGAGCCCGTCGCGTGCGTCTTCCGTGGTCTGTGACCGACGGATGAGCGCAATGACCTCGTCGAGAGCGTCGAGAGCCTTGACGTAACCGCGCAGGATATGCGCACGCTCTTCGGCCTGCTTCAGACGGAACTGCGTGCGGCGAACGATGACCTCGATCTGGTGCGTTGCCCAGGCCGTGATAAATCCGTCGAGCGACAGCGTGCGCGGAATGCCGTCGACGATCGCGAGCATGTTCGCGCCGAAGTTCTCCTGCAGCTGCGTGTGCTTGTAGAGGTTGTTGAGTACGACCTTCGCGACAGCGTCGCGCTTGAGAACAATCACGAGGCGCTGGCCCGTACGACCTGAGGTCTCATCCCGGATGTCGGCAATGCCCGAGAGCTTGCCCTCCTTGACGAGTTCAGCGATCTTGAGCGCGAGGTTGTCGGGGTTGACCTGGTACGGCAGCTCGGTGACAACGAGGCAGGTGCGACCCTGAAGCTCCTCGACGCTGACAACGGCGCGCATCGTGATCGAGCCGCGGCCGGTGCGGTAGGCATCCTGGATGCCCTTCATTCCGAGAATCTGGGCTCCCGTGGGGAAGTCCGGTCCCTTCACCCGCTGGATGAGCGCCTCGAGCAGCTCCTCGCGGCTTGCCTCGGGGTGGGCGAGGTGCCACAGCGCACCCTCTCCGACCTCGCGCAGGTTGTGCGGCGGGATGTTTGTTGCCATACCGACCGCGATACCGACGGAGCCGTTGACGAGCAGGTTCGGGAAGCGGCTCGGCAGAACCGTGGGCTCCTGGGTGCGGCCGTCGTAGTTGTCCTGGAAGTCGACGGTGTCTTCTTCGATGTCCCGAACCATCTCCATGGCGAGCGGGGCCATCTTGGTCTCGGTGTACCGGTGGGCTGCCGCGCCGTCGTTGCCGGGCGAACCGAAGTTGCCCTGGCCAAGCGCGAGCGGGTAGCGCAGGCTCCACGGCTGCACAAGACGCACGAGTGCGTCGTAGACCGAGGAGTCACCGTGCGGGTGGAACTGGCCCATCACGTCACCGATGACGCGGGTGCACTTCGAGAAACCCTTGTCGGGGCGGTAGCCACCGTCGTACATCGCGTAAATCACACGACGGTGCACGGGCTTCAGACCATCGCGCACCTCGGGAAGTGCACGACCGACGATGACGCTCATCGCGTAGTCGAGGTAGGAACGCTGCATTTCGAGCTGCAGGTCGACCTGGTCGATCTTGTCGTGACGCGTGTCTACAACTGCGTCTTCAAACTTCGGCGTCTTCGATGCTTCTGGAGAATCAGGAGTTTCGGGAGTTTCTTCGTCGGCCATTGGGGATCCTTAGATGTCCAGGAAGCGAACGTCTTTAGCGTTGCGCTGGATGAAGTTACGGCGCGACTCAACGTCTTCGCCCATGAGTGTCGAGAAGATCTCGTCGGCCGCTGCGGCGTCGTCAAGAGTCACCTGCAGGAGGGTGCGGGTCGCGGGGTCCATCGTGGTCTCCCACAATTCCTTGTAGTCCATCTCGCCGAGACCCTTGTAGCGCTGGATGCCGTTGTCCTTGGGCATACGCTTTCCCGCCGCGAGCCCGGCTTCGACGAGAGCGTCACGCTCACGGTCGCTGTAGACGTACTCATGCTGGGCGTTGCTCCACTTGAGCCGGTAGAGCGGCGGCTGCGCGAGATACACGTAACCGAGGTCGATGAGCGGGCGCATGTAGCGGAAGAGCAACGTGAGCAGGAGGGTTGTGATGTGCTGGCCGTCGACATCAGCATCGGCCATCAAAATGATCTTGTGGTACCGGGCCTTGAGCGGGTCGAAGTCTTCGCCGACTCCCGCACCGAACGCCGTGATCATCGACTGCACCTCGTTGTTGCCGAGGGCACGATCGAGACGAGCCTTCTCCACGTTGAGGATCTTGCCGCGCAGCGGAAGAATCGCCTGGAACTCCGGGTTGCGGCCCTGAACTGCCGAACCGCCTGCGGAGTCACCCTCGACCATAAAGATCTCGGAGAGCGACGGGTCTTTGCTCGAGCAGTCGCGCAGCTTTCCGGGCATTCCACCGGACTCGAGAAGTCCCTTGCGGCGGGTCGACTCGCGCGCCTTGCGCGCGGCGATTCGAGCCTGCGATGCCTGGATCGCCTTACGAATAACGTCGCGCGCCTGTGTGGGGTTGCGGTCGAACCAGTCGCCGAGCTGCTGGCCAGCGACGCGCTGTACAAACGCCTTCGCCTCGGTGTTGCCGAGCTTGGTCTTTGTCTGGCCTTCGAACTGCGGTTCGGCGAGCTTTACAGAGATGACGGCCGTGAGACCTTCGCGCACGTCATCACCGGAAAGGTTTTCGTCCTTTTCCTTGATGATGTTCTTCTCACGCGCGTACTTGTTGACGAGCGTTGTGAGTGCGGCACGGAATCCCTCTTCGTGGGTTCCACCCTCGTGCGTGTTGATCGTGTTCGCGTAGGTGTGAACGCTCTCGGTGTACGCGTTTGTCCACTGCATAGCGACCTCAAGCGAGATCTTGCGGTCGGTGTCTTCGGACTCGAACGCGATGATGTCGGGGTGGATGATCTCGGCCTTTTTGGCGGAGTTGAGGTACTCGACGTAGTCGGCGAGTCCTCGCTCATACATGTAGCTCTCGACAACATCCTCTTCGCCGCGCTCGTCTGTGACGGAGATGCGCAGTCCCTTGTTGAGGAATGCCATCTGCTGGAAGCGCGCGCGGAGTGTCTCGTAGTCGAACTCGACGGTCTCGAAGGTCTCGCTGCTCGGCCAGAAGGTCTGCTGCGTTCCGGTCTCGGTTGTCTCCTCGCCCTTTTCGAGCGGCGCAACCGGCACACCGTTGTTGAAGCTCATACGCCAGACGTGGCCCTGGCGGCGCACCTCCGTGTCGACCTTGCTCGACAGCGCGTTGACGACGGAGATACCGACACCGTGAAGTCCACCGGAAACCGAGTAGCCACCACCACCGAACTTGCCACCGGCGTGGAGGATAGTCATAACTACCTCGACCGTGGACTTGTTCTCCTGCTTGTTGAGGTCGACGGGGATTCCGCGGCCGTTGTCGCGCGTGCGCAGCGAGCCGTCCTTGCGGATCCAGACGTCGATCGTGTCGCAGTAGCCGGCGAGTGCTTCGTCCACCGAGTTGTCAACGACTTCGTAGACAAGGTGGTGCAAACCGCGCGGGCCGGTCGAACCGATGTACATACCCGGGCGCTTACGCACTGCCTCGAGACCCTCAAGGATCTGGATCTGGTCGGCGCCGTAGTTCTCGTCCGATTCGCCCTGCTTGGCAGCGGCGATGTGCGGAAGTACTGCTGGTTCTTGGGGAATGTGAGTGTCGTCCGGAAGGTTCTCAGTAGGGGTGTTGGACATCTGAAATTAGGCTCCTGACGCGTTGAATCACTCTGCCATCCGGAGGTGTGGTCCCCTCTGGGACGCGTCCGGCGGCCAACTGACAGTCTAACAAAGTCCATGCCCTCACGGGGGCTATACGCCAATCTGGCGACATTTCTCCCCGGGTTGACCACATTTGGCCTGTTAGCCGTAAGTATCGCGCGGGCCCCGGCCTGGAATTGATCTGGGGCCCCGTTTCCACGAAGGGGCGTTCGGCCCTTCAAATCGGATCGATTCAATGCCCGCATCCGGGTAACGCGCCGCGATGTGCGTCGTGATCGTCGTGCGCATGAGCCGCAACTGCGTTGCCCAGGCCGTCGAGTCACACTGCACGGTGAGCAGTCCGTCTTCGACGGAGATCGGCGTGGAGTGTTCAGCGGTCTCCGCGCCGGCGATCTCCGCCCACGCGAGCAGCAGCTCGGATTGCGCGAGCGGCGAGGTCCAGCCCATTCGATTCGCGAGTCCGTCGATGACGTCGCCGAGCCCCATCGCGTCCCGGCCTTTTCCGAAGGGCACGGATGCGCCCTCCTCCCGCGTGTTTCTCTTGCGGGCGTCTCGCGAGCGGGAACCGGCCTGGCCAAAGATCTTCCGAAAGCGCGCGTAGACGGCACGCGCCTCATCGGTTTCGAACTGGGGTTCGTTGTCGTTGCTCGTGGTTTCGCTCACGACTCCTCCTCCACAACTCGGCCGGCCTTGATTCGCACGGTATGTCCGGCAAGTTCCTCGGGTACGTCCTCGAGTACCGCGGCGGTAATCAGCACCTGTTCGAATCCGTGCACCGCGTTGGCGAGTCGTGCGCGTCTCGCCTGGTCAAGCTCGGCGAAAACGTCATCCAGGATGAGCACCGGGTCACCCGTTGCCGACTCCCGGCGAAGAACCTCCGCGGCCGCAAGTTTGAGAGAGAGCGCGAACGACCAGGACTCGCCGTGGCTGGCATAACCGCGAGCGGGCAGCCCATTGAGAGTGAGAATGAGATCATCGCGATGCGGGCCAGCGAGGGTGAGTCCCCGATCGAGTTCCGCGCGGCGAAGCCGCGCGAGCGAAATTTTGTAATTTTCGGCAGCGTCGGCGGCGGTAATTCGGCCACCGCGAGTCGCGACATCCTCAATCTCGCCTGAATCATCGGCGTTATTCGACAGGATGCTCAGGTACGAGGTGAGCGAGGCATCGTGCTCGGCGCCGGCGATCGCCGAGTAGGCGCGCGCGACCTCCGGAAGCAGTTCGGCGATGAGATTGCTGCGCGCCTCGATGATTTCGGAACCAAAGCTGATGAGACGCTCGTCCCAGATCTCGAGAGTGCTCAGTGCGTTGTCGCGAAGGCCCGACGAGCGGGCCGATTTGAGCAGGGTGTTGCGCTGCTTGAGCACGCGGTCGAAATCGCTCATCACGGCGCTCATGCGGGGTGCGCGCTGCACAAGGAGCTCGTCCATAAAGCGGCGGCGCCCCGAAGGCTCACCGCGAACTATCGCGAGATCTTCGGGAGCGAACAAAACACTCGAGAAATAGCGCGGCAGCTCGCGCGTCTTAATCGGCGAGCGATTAACCTGCGCGCGGTTCGCCCCCGTGCGATTCAGCTGCACCTCGGCGAGGATCTGCCGGTCGTCGTGCTCGAGCCGCGCGCGCACAATTGCCGAATCCTGCCCCTGGCGGATCATCGCGTGGTCGACCGAGACGCGATGAGACCCCAGGGTACTCAGGTACCCCAGGGCCTCGACGAGATTGGTTTTTCCCTGGCCATTGCTGCCAACGAAGACGTTCGCGCCGCGCACCATCGGCACTTCGACGGACTCGTAATTACGAAAGTCCGTGAGGGCGAGGTGCGCGACGTACACGGACCTGCCTAGCTCTTGCGGACGGCGTGCCCACCAAACTGCTTGCGCAGTGCAGCAACGGCCTTCATCGACGGGGAGTCATCCTGGCGCGAGACAAAGCGCGCGAAAATCGACGCGCTGATCGTCGGAACCGGAACGGCGTTGGCGAGAGCTTCCTCGACGGTCCAGCGACCCTCACCGGAATCCTCGACGTATCCCTCGATGTCTTCGAACTTCGGGTCTTCCTTGAGCGCCTTGACGAGCAGCTCGAGAAGCCAGGAACGCACGACCGTGCCGCGCTGCCAGGCTTCGAAGGTTCCCGTGACGTCCTTGATGATGTCCTTGCGGGTGTTGAGAAGTTCGTACCCCTCGGCCCACGCCTGCATCAGGGCGTACTCGATGCCGTTGTGCACCATTTTCGCGTAGTGACCAGCGCCGATTTCTCCGGCATGAACGAACCCTTCGGCACGCGGACCCTCCGGGCGCAGCGCGTCGAAGATCGGAAGTGCGCGTTCAACATCGGCCGCGTCCCCGCCGACCATAAGGCCGTAACCGTTCTCGAGACCCCAGATTCCACCCGAAACTCCGGCGTCAACGTACTTGATGCCCTTCTCCGCGAGAAGCGCTGAGTGCTTGAAATCTTCGGTGAAACGCGAGTTACCACCCTCGATCACGAGGTCGCCGGCTTCGAGAACTCCGGCGAGGTCGGTGATAACACCCGTGGTGATCTCACCTGAGGGAACCATTACCCAGACGATGCGAGGCGCAGGCAGCGCAGCCGCGAGATCAGCGAGGCTCGCGACATCCGACACCTCGGGGTTGGGATCAAATCCCGTGACCTCGATTGCGTTAGCGCGGAGGCGGGCACGCATGTTGTTGCCCATCTTGCCGAGTCCGATGAGGCCGATGTGCATGGCTATTCCTTTGAGGCTTGTTATGAGTGGTGGAGCGGCAACCTAGCGAAGGAGCAGGTTGGGCTGCAGCAGGTACTTGTAGTTGTCAGCACCCGGCTGGTCCTTCGACGCCTGGCTCGTGATGAGCACAGGTCCCGGCTTGTTCGGGTTCTCGGTCTTCGTGAAGGAGATGCGCACGAATTCTGAGTGAACAGCGCCGAGGCCGTCGAGGAGAAATGCCGGCTTAAGCGAGACGACTGTGTCAGTACCGGTGAGAAATGCATCAATGGTTTCGGAGGCCTGGGCCTGCTCGGAGCCAATGGCCTCGAGCGTGAGTCCGTCGATCGAGAAGGAGAACCGGAGTGCGGCTTCGCGCTCGAGCACGAGCGAGACGCGGCGCACGGCCTCAATGAGTTCGCCGGTGTTGATAACCGCGTAGTTATCCACAACCTCGGGGAACAGGCGCTTGACCGGGGGGAAGTTTCCTTTGATCAGCAGCGACGTGACTGTCTTCTTGTCGGCCTGGAACGCGATGAGCTCGCGCTCGTCGGTGCTCGTGATGGCCACGGAGATCGAGCCGGAGTGCCCGAAGGTCTTGCCGATCTCGGTGAGAGTGCGCGCGGGGATGAGAGCTGTGACGCCCTCCTTGCTGGAGTCGCCGCCGGTCCACTCGATCTCGCGCACCGCAACACGGTAACGGTCGGTCGCAATGAGGGACAGGCTGTTCTCGGAAATCTCGAGCTGCACACCGGTGATGACGGGAGTTACATCATCACGGGAAGCGGCAACGGCTACCTGCGACACTGCCGCTGCGAAAAGCTCGGCTGGTAGAACTCCGGACTGCTCGGAAATCTGCGGGAGGGTCGGGTATTCCTCGACCGGCATGCTCAGCAGGGTGAAGTTCGCTGTGCCACAGCTCACGCTGATGCGACCCTCTTCGGTCGCAAAAGTGACGGGAGCATTGGGAAGTCGGCTGGCGATGTCAGCGAGCAAGCGGCCGGAGACCAGTACCTTGCCGGGCTCATCAATCTGCGCCGCAATCTCTGTCTGCGAAGAGACCTCGTAGTCGAACGACGAAAGCGTCAGTCCCGAGTCGGTCGTCTCAATGAGAATTCCGCTGAGGATGGGCAGTGTCGTGCGCTGGGGAAGCAGCTTCACGGCGAACGAGACTGCTTCACTGAAGACGTCGCGATTGACCTGGAACTTCACGAGTTTCCCCTGTCGATGGTTGGGTGGGCCTGGCCGGTTAATACTGACACAGGCATGTCCGGCCTGAATCCTAAGGTTATCCCCGACAGATCTAAAAGAATGTTTAAGAGAACAACACTCTTAACCGCTGTGGGAACTGTGTATAACTTCTTCGATCCCAGTTGGGAACTTGGAACTACACGCTTGTGACTTGTAGAGATCCTGTGGGGGAAACCTGTGTTGACGACCACACTCGAAAATCCTTGTCATTCCGGTTTCCACAGTTACAACAATTCCGCCAACAGTGTGACCGGCGCGTCGGTGTAGTTATCCACAGCCTGTGCACTTATGTGTGCAAACTCGGTTTTAGGCCTTGCCGAAGCGGTGGTTTTGCTTGATGCGGCTTGTCAACTCGGTCACCTGGTTGTAGATCGAGCGGCGCTCTTTCATCAACTCGGTGATTTTTTTGTTTGCGTACATCACAGTCGTGTGGTCGCGATTGCCGAACAGCTGGCCAATCTTCGGCAGCGACAGGTTGGTCATTTCACGGCAGAGGTACATTGCGATCTGGCGGGCCGTGGCCACTGCCTGGGAGCGAGACGATCCGTACAGGTCGTCGACCGAGAGCTTGAAGTAGGCCGCGGTGTGATTGATGATGTCGACCGGTGCAATGACGTTGTCGTCGTCGAGGGTGATGAGGTCCTTGAGCACTGTCTGCACAAGAGCCAGGTCGACCGGCTGCCGGTTGAGGCTCGCGAATGCAGTGACGCGAATGAGGGTGCCCTCGAGCTCGCGAATGTTTGACGACACCTTCGAGGCCATGTACTCGAGGATCTCGTTCTCGACCTGAAGCTTTTCGCTTTGCGCCTTCTTGCGAAGAATTGCGATGCGTGTCTCAAGGTCGGGCGCCTGCACATCGGTGATGAGGCCCCATTCGAAGCGTGAACGCATGCGGTCTTCAAAGCCGATGAGTAGCTTGGGTGGCAGGTCGCTGGTGATAACAACCTGCTTGTTGTGATCGTGCAGCGTATTGAAGGTGTGGAAAAACGCTTCCTGCGTCGAGTCCTTGCCCTGGAGGAACTGGATGTCGTCGATGAGCAGAATGTCGATCTCGCGATAACGCGACTGAAACACGCTCGCCCGGTTGTTCGCGATCGAGTTGATGAAGTCGTTTGTGAATTCTTCGCTGCTCACGTATCGAACGCGAATGCCGGGATAGAGGCTCTCGGCGTAATGACCGATGGCGTGAAGAAGGTGAGTTTTGCCGAGACCGGAGTCGCCGTAGATGAAGAGCGGGTTGTATGCCTTTGCCGGCGCTTCGGCTACTGCGACAGCGGCCGCATGAGCAAAGCGATTGGATGCACCGATCACAAAGTTGTCGAAGTTGTATTTCGGGTTGAGGCGCGAGTCTGCCCGGCGCGTGGGTGGATTCGTGTTTTCGAGCGACGCAGACATCACGGTCGGCTCGATGTAGGTGGCCTCGCTGAGCGTGTTCGGCTGCTCGAGCGTGTCGAGCTGGATGTCGGGATTGACGACTATCGCGAAGTTCGTCACTTCCTGGTCTTCACTGAGGCCGGCGATCGCGTTGAGAAGAGGAAGACGTATGCGCTGCTCGAGCATTCCACGCGTCAATTCGTTAGGAACCTCAAGGTAGAGGGTGCCCGCCATGATGCCGCGGGGCTCTACGAGGGAGATGAATCCGTGCAGCTGGGGGGTGATGCGTTCGTCCGAAGTGAGGCGAGCGAGCACAGATCGCCAGATTTCCGGCGTTGAATCTGCGGTGTCTGCCATGAGCCTTCCAGTTTTGTTCGAACAGTTACTAACAGAGTTATCCACTAGTACTACAACTGTGGGAAAAGTCGCGATTGTCAGTTCCGCGCTGGCGAGAACGACTGGCCTTTACCTTAGTTCTTCACAGGCTCCGGGTACCAACCCCCAGTTATCCAGATGTGGATAATGAGTTGTACACAAGCTGGAGTTTGACCGCAGCGGTTTAACACCGTATTTTTAATCAGTTGACTTCAGCCTTCGGGCATCCCCTTCTTTTCCGGCCTACAAGCTGGGCCTTGGAGCTATTTACTATGAGCAAGAGAACTTTCCAGCCGAACAACCGCCGTCGCGCCAAGGTGCACGGCTTCCGTCTTCGTATGCGCACTCGCGCCGGCCGCGCCATCCTCGGTGCACGTCGTCGCAAGGGCCGTACCGAACTTTCCGCGTAGCCCGTCGCTGCGAGCGCGCATCGTGCCTGCCTGTTCAGCACCCGCCTGTGGTGCAGCTCGCAGGTTTCGCTGTGCTCGCTAAGGCCAACCGAGTGCTCAGTGGTGCGGATTTCCGTGCCACTGTTCGCTCCGGTCGACGCCTGTCGACCCCACATGCCGTCGTCTACTTTTCGCGCACGGGTGATTCGTCGCCCACCCGTTTTGGGTTCATCGTCGCGAAGAGTGTCGGCGGTTCTGTCGTTCGCAACCGCATTCGCCGTCGTCTTCGCGCGATAGGCAGCGAGTTGCTTGTCGGCGCCTCGACCGGCGCCGACATTGTGGTGCGGCCATTGCCAGGCTCCGCTGAGCTTGACTGGACTACTCTCCACACTGAGATCTCCGATGCAGTCCACAGGAGCGTGACCCGACGATGAAGCCCGTGCTTTCGTTTGTGTTGCTCGCTCCCCGCAACGTTTGCGTTGTTATCCTTCGCGTCTACCGCGCGTTGATCTCTCCTCTTTACGGCGATGTCTGCCGCTACTACCCCTCGTGCTCGGCCTACACGCTCGAAGCCATCCAGCAGTACGGTGTCGTACGCGGAACGTGGATGGGCTCGAAGCGGATTGCCCGCTGCCACCCGTGGGCAGCCGGCGGAGTCGACGATGTTCCCGAGCGTGAGCCCCACCGGCACACGACCACTCGGTTTGGTTTTGTTACAGCTAGTGGCCACGGAAAGGGCTAACCCCGCATGGACTTATTCGCATTTTTCGGCACGCTGCTGACACCTATCAAATGGGTAGTCGAAGCGATCCTCGTATTCTTCCACTGGGCCTTGTCGTCTATTGGCCTCAACCCCGATGACGGTCTCACCTGGGTGCTGTCGATCGTGGGCCTCGTGCTCGTCATCCGCGCCGCGCTCATCCCGATCTTTGTGCGCCAGATTCGCAGCCAGCGCCGGATGATGGAAGTCGCCCCGCAGCTCAAGAAGATTCAGGACAAGTACAAAGGCAAGAAAGATCAGTTCTCTCGCGAAGCAATGTCGCGCGAGACCATGGAGATGTACAAGAAGACGGGCACCAACCCGCTCGCTTCCTGCCTCCCCCTCCTCATCCAGATGCCTATCTTCTTCAGCCTGTTCTCGGTTCTCCAGGATGCGCAGCACGAGAAGGTTGGCGTTGGCCTGTTGAACCTGGACCTCTCACGTTCGTTCGGTGAGTCGGTTCTCTTCGGTGTTGCACCGCTCAAGCTCGCCATCTCCACGGCGGATGGAAACTTCTGGGTCATCTTCATCGCCGCGGTGATGGTCGTTCTGATGACGGGTTCGCAGTTCATCACACAGCTGCAGATCATGTCGAAGAACCAGTCGAAGGAGATGAAAGAGAGCCCGATGTACAAGCAGCAGCGTGTGCTGTTGTACCTACTCCCCCTCGTCTTCGCGTTCTCCGGTTTCGCATTCCCCCTCGGCGTTATGTTCTACTGGCTCACCTCGAACTTCTGGACCATGGGTCAGCAGTTCCTCGTGATCCGCAACATGCCGACACCCGGTAGTGAGGCAGCTCTCGCTCGTGAGGCTCGCCTCGCACGCAAGCGCCAGCGCAAGGGAATCACCCTCGTTGAGGATGAAGCACCCGTTGTAGAAGAACCCAAGAAGGTCCAGCGCACCCAGCCGGTTGGTAAGAACCGTGCAAAGAAGCAGAGCGGAAACAAGAAGTGAGTGACGTGACTGAGATTGAAACCCCCGTCGACGAGACGGTAGAAGCAGCAACGGCGGAAGCGCCCACTGTGACCCAGCTCGAAGAAGAGGGCGAGATTGCCGCGGATTACATCGAGGAGCTTCTCGACATCACCGACCTCGATGGCGACATCGAGATCGATACCCGTGGCGGCCGTGCCTATGTTTCCGTGAACTCGAGCGAAGACACCAACCTGCGCTTGCTCTCGAAGCCGGACACCGTCAACGCTCTCCAGGAGCTCACGCGTATCGCTGTTCAGACGAAGACCGGCGGGTTCTCTCGTCTCATCCTCGACGTTGGCGGATCGCGCGAGGCTCGCGTTGCGGAGCTTACGATCCTCGTTGACAAGGCAGTCGAGCGCATCGAAGCCGGCGCCGAGTCTGCGGCACTCCCCCCAATGTCGTCCTACGAGCGCAAGCTTGTGCACGACGTTGTGAGCGAGCGCGGATTCGTCTCGGAGTCCGAGGGCGAAGGTCGCGACCGCCACACAGTGATCACCCGCGCATAGTTTCACGTGAAACATTGACCGATATAACAGTTGAGCCCGAGCCCTCGGCGGCAGCCGATCTCTTTGGCGACCGCATCGAGGTCGCCCGCAGGTTTACCGACGACCTCGCCCGAAAGGGCGAGGAGCTCGGGCTCATCGGTCCCCTCGAAGTACCGCGACTCTGGTCGCGCCACATTCTTAATAGCGCACTTGTCGCTCCCCTGCTCAAGCCGGGACGCGTCGGAGACATTGGCAGCGGCGCCGGTCTCCCAGGACTCGTGCTCGCTATCGCACGCCCCGACGTTCACATGGTGCTCATCGAACCCATGGAGCGACGGGTTGACTGGCTTACTAGTGAAGCCGCGGCGCTCGGCCTCGACAACGTCACCGTGATTCGTGCCCGTGCTGAAGAGACTCGTCTCGACGCACCCCTCGACCAGGTCACCGCTCGCGCGGTGAGCTCGCTGAGCAAGCTCATTCCCATCACCACTCCCCTCGTCAAGCACGGCGGTGAGCTCGTCTTTATGAAGGGCTCCCGTGTGGGAGACGAGATGGATGCCGCGGCGAAGGTCATTCGCAAGGCGCATCTCATCAACGTGGAGATTCTTATCCTCGGTGAGGGGATAGTTCCCGAGGTCACTCGGGTCTTTCGGGCTACAGTTGATTGATTGTTTGCCCCGCTCCTCGAGAGCGTGAGTGCATCGCGGCGAAGCAGTTACTGACACACGCCGACAGCAGGTCTTCCAGTTGCCACTGGGCCACAACGACAGAGAAGGTTTCACGTGAAACATCCGCAGAGTGATATTGCCGAGGGCACCGGACGCGACGAGTCCGGAAGCGACGACCTGGGCTTTGTTGATTCGGACGTTGTGGATTACGAAGTCACCGAGATTGAAAACGCAGACCACGAGGCTGCCGACGCCGACGCGGGCCACGCTGCTGCATTTGAGACCTCGGAGAATGGCGAGTCTGATGCCGGCGCGTCTGAAATCAGCAAGCCAGAAGCTGGCAGCCCTGAAACCAACACGTCTGAAACCAGCGCGCCTGAAGCCAGCGCGCCTGAAGCCAGCGCGCCTGAAATCCACTCGCCTGAAACCCACGCGATAGAGGGCGACGCCCCTGAGGCGGACACGTTCGAGTCAGACACGTTCGAATCAGACACGGTTGCTGTAGACGCTCCCCAGATCGCCCAGCCCGCGGACGCAGATGTTTCACGTGAAACTTCGCACCCCGCGATCGAAGAGCCCGCCGCGGCAGCACCATTGGGCAGCACCTTCGACGACTCCACGCCTCTCGCCCGCGAGCTCGCCGAGATCACCCGCCGTCGGGTTGCCATTGAGTCGTCTGCACTCCCCCTCCCCGTGAAGCCGCGCATTTTTACGATCGCGAACCAGAAGGGCGGCGTCGGCAAGACGACAACGACCGTCAACCTGGCTGCAGCCCTCGCCCGCGCCGGAGCGAACGTTCTCGTCATTGACCTCGACCCGCAGGGCAATGCCTCGACGGCCCTCGGCGTAGAGCACCGCGCCGACACCATCAGCGTCTACGACGTCATCATCAACGACGAGCCCATGTCTCAGGTTGTGCAGAAGAGCCCGGAGTTTGAGGGTCTCTACTGCGTTCCCGCCACAATCCACCTTGCCGGTGCAGAGATCGAGCTTGTGTCCCTTGTTGCTCGCGAGCAGCGCCTGCACACCGCGCTCGACAAGTTCCTCGGGGAAGCAGCCGAAGAGTTCCACTACGTCTTCATCGACTGCCCGCCGTCCCTCGGGCTCCTGACGATCAACGCTTTCGTCGCGGCGCGAGAAGTTCTTATTCCGATCCAGTGCGAGTACTACGCGCTCGAGGGCCTGAGCCAGCTGCTCAACAACATCAAGTTGATCGAGAAGCACCTCAACCCGCGACTGGCCGTGTCTACGATCCTTTTGACGATGTACGACTCGCGCACCAACCTGGCAAACCAGGTCGCCGACGAGGTTCGCGAGCACTTCCCCAAGGAGGTGCTCAACACCCTCATCCCCCGCTCGGTACGCATATCCGAGGCGCCGAGCTATGGCCAGTCGGTCATCTCCTACGACCCCACCTCCCCCGGGTCGCTGTCCTACCTTGAGGCGGCGTCCGAGATCGCACACCGAGGAGCTCCTTCCTAATGGCTACGCCCAAGCGCACCGGCCTAGGCCGCGGTATCGGCGCCCTTATCCCCACGGCCGACGAGAACGAGCGTCCGGTCGATGTGTTCTTCCCCAACTCGACGCCGGACACCGACGACGACTCGAAGCTCATCGCGGTACCCGGTGCGCGTCTCGCGAACCTCTCCCCCGACGACATCGTGCCGAACGCGTCGCAGCCCCGAACCGAGTTCCGCGAAGAGGAACTCGCAGAGCTCGTCATCTCGATTCGCGAGATCGGAGTTCTGCAGCCGATCGTCGTTCGCCCGCTCGCGAACGCCACGGCAAGTGGACCTCAGTTCGAGCTCATCATGGGCGAGCGCCGTCTTCGCGCGACGAAGCAGCTCGGCCTCGCGACGATTCCCGCGGTCATCAAGAACACCGCCGACGAAGACATGCTTCGGGATGCGCTGCTCGAGAACCTCCACCGCGCGAACCTCAACCCGCTGGAAGAGGCATCTGCGTACCAGCAGCTTCTCGCAGACTTTGGCATCACCCAGGACGAGCTCGCCAACCGCATCGGCCGCTCGCGACCGCAGATCACCAACACGATCCGCCTGCTTCGTTTGCCGGCACCCATTCAGCAGCGTGTCGCTGCCGGTGTTCTGAGTGCGGGTCACGCCCGCGCCATCCTTTCGGTCGGTAACGAGACGGCAATGGAGAGCCTCGCCTCAAAGATCGTGAACGAAGACCTTTCCGTGCGTGCGGCAGAAGCCGCCGCCGCCCAGGTCAGCCCGAAGAAACCGACAAAGGCGAAAGCGAGTGCGGGCGGCCGTCAGGGTCAGCTCGACGAGATCGCGGATCGCCTCGGTGACCGCCTCAACACGCGAGTCAAGGTGAGCCTTGGCGCAAGCAAGGGCACCATCGTCATCGACTTCGCGACTGTCGGCGACCTCAACCGCATCCTCGGCGAGCTCGGGGAGCCCGGCTTCAGCTAGCCGCGCCCGCTCGCAGCTAGCGCCGCCGCCGGCACCTCGGCGGCCCTCACGGCCCCATGATGCGTTTTCGGACCAATGAGCGGGTATGTTTCCGCGCATTGGTCCGAAAAGCGCTCATTCGCGGTTTGGATGTCGCGGGGTCGGGTTTTGGGGCGCTGTGGGTTTTGGGGCGGTGCCGGATCTCGGCTTCGCTCGATCTGGTCTCGGCAGGCTCGACCACCGGGTTGAGCTCGACCGTCTCGTCGACCTCGAGCCGACATGCGGGTGGGCACCACGAACTCGACCAACGGGGTGAGCTCAACCGTCTCGTCGACCTCAAGCCGACATGCGGGCGAGCACACCACGAGCTCGACCATCGCGAGAGGCTCGGTCAACGGGTCGGTCGGCGGCTGCCGACCGCCGAGCTCGGACGGACCGGCGGTGTCCATGGCTCGACCACCGCCATTGGCTCCAGGGCCGGGGTAGTGTCAACAAGCTCTACCGCCAGAGGCGGTTCGACCAACCGGGCGCTCCCGACAGTCTCGACGCCCGATGGGCTCGACCACCGACTACCGGCCACCGACAGCGGCTCGAACAACGGTTGGTCTCAACACTCTCAATGACCGACGGGCTCAACAACCGAACACTGCCGAAGCACCGAAATGCTCGCCGCCCGCTCAACCAGCGGGACGGTTTAGTCGCCCTCGGCGACCGAAATGGTTGCTACCGGCTCGATCGCCGACGACCTCGCCGCCACCGGGCCCGCCCAGACCGGCTCAGCGCAAAATCTGCTGCCGCAAGGCCGTCGAACCGCGCTTAGGATGGCTCCTGTGGAGTTGGCCATAAAAAATGCTGGTCAGAGGCTAGCCGTGATCGCGGATTGCGGCCTCTGCCAGCGCCGAATAGACCCAGCCGACGTCGTGGCCGGCAGCTTCGAGCGCAAGCGGGAAAAGTGAGGTTTCGGTGAGTCCGGGCATCACGCTGGCCTCCAGAAACCACGGTGTGCCGGCTCCGTCGACGATGATGTCCACGCGGGAGATGTGTCGCAGGCCGAGCGCGGTGTGCGCGGCGATGGCAACGTCCGCGGCACGAGCCGCGACATCGTCGGCCAGCCGAGCGGGGGCGTAGAACCGAGTCTCCCCCGCGGTGTAGTGCGCCTCGAAACTGTAGACACCAGAGATCGGTTCGATCTCGATGGCGGGCAGCGCGACGGGTCCGTCACCCGTGTCGATGATGCTCACGGCAATCTCTGTTCCGACGATCTTCTCTTCGATGAGGGCGACGTCGTAATACGTGTAGGCGTTGACCATCGCGCGCGGCAGCTGCTCGAGGTCGTCGACGATCGAGACGCCCTGAGCCGATCCGCCCTGGGCCGGCTTCACAACAACGGGTCCGGTCAGCTCCGCGGTAATGACATCGAGCACGGCCGATGCGCCAAGTTCACGGAAGGTGTCGCGCGGCAGGGTGATCGAGCGAGGTGTTGATACTCCGGCCCGGGCAACGAGCACCTTGGCGGTGGGCTTGTCCCAGGCGAGGCGCGTGGCGTCGGCCGTCGACCCGACGAACGGGATTCCGAGGTAGTCGAGCAGGCCGCGAAGTGCTCCGTCTTCTCCACTTGCGCCGTGAAGTGCTGGCCAGATGACGTCGGGCGATGTTTCACGTAAAACATCGAGCAGCGTTGCATCCGGATCGCGCGTAATTACAGAGAGTCCGTGCTGCGAGAGGCTCTCCGAGACACGTCGGCCCGAGCGCAGGGAGACGTCGCGCTCGTGCGAGAGACCGCCAGCCAGGACGACGATGGAGCGGGGTGTCGTGTCGTTCATGGGTATCCCTAGTTGATGTTCGGCGGCGGGCTTGTGTACTTGAGATCCTGGCGGATCACGTCTAGCGATCCCGTGCCGGCGAAGGTGTCGAGCAGTTCGAGTTCGCCGTTGATGACCTTTGTGAGACGACGCACGCCCTCGCGAATGAAGTCGGGCGTTGGGTAGCAGAACGACAGGCGCACCTTGTTTCGCCCGCTCCCATCAGCATAAAAAGCGGTTCCCGGTGTGTACGCGACAAGTTCGGTCACGGCGCGCGGGAGCATCGCCTTGCTGTCGAGGCGGTCGGGAAGGGTGAGCCAGACGTAGAAGCCGCCGTTGGGAATCGTCCACGACAGGTCGGGCAGGTAATCGTCGAGTGCCTGGAGCATCGCGTCCCGGCGATCGCGGTAGACGCCGCGGAAGGTGTCGATCTGGCCCTTCCAATCGGTCGTCGCGAGGTAGTCGGAGATGACGAGCTGGCTGAACGACGACGGCGAGAGAACCGCTGCCTCGTTGGCGAGGATGAGTTTCTCGCGAATCGCGTGCGGTGCGAGAGCCCAGCCGACCCGAAAGCCGGGTGCAAGAGTCTTGGAGAACGTACCGAGGTACACAACTCCGTCTTCGTCGACCGACCGCAGCGCGTGCGGCGGCGGAGCGTCGAAGTAGAGCAAACCGTAGGGATTATCTTCGAGCACAAGAATGCCGTTTGACCGGCATATCTCAAGAATCTCGAGGCGGCGTTCCCAGGTGAGCGTCACGCCCGCCGGGTTCGAGAAAGTCGGGATCGTGTACAAGAATTTAATGCGCTTGCCGTCGGCCTTGAGCGCCGCGATCTTCTGGCGAAGCGCCTCGGGGATGAGGCCGTGCTCGTCCATGTCCGCGTGCTCGATCTGGGCCTGGAACGAGCGGAAAACGACCATCGCGGTGACGTAGCTCGGGCCCTCGGCGATGACGACATCACCGGGGTTAATGAAGAGCTTTGTGATGAGCTCGAGCGCGTGCTGCGAACCGGTTGTCACAACGACGTCGTCGGCACTCCCCCGGATTCCCTCGAGCGCCATAACCTCGAGGATCTGCTCGCGCAGACGGGGGTCGCCCTGACCGGAGCCGTACTGCAGCGCAACCGAGCCACGCTCGCGCATCACGCGGTCGAGGGTGTCGTTGACGCGCTCCTGCGGGAGCGCGGAGACGAAGGGCATACCGCCGGCGAGCGAGACGACCTCGGGGCGCGAGGCGACGGCGAACAGGGCGCGTACCTCGGAGGCGCTGAGGTTTGCCGTGCGGTCGGCGTAGTGGTCGTACCACGGGTCGAGGTTGTTGCCCTGTGCGGTCATGAGTCGTCCAAGTTCGTTCGAAGTTTCAAGAATAGAGGCTGAAGACACGAAAGAAGCCCCGCTCGGCATACGAGCGGGGCTTCCAGCGTGAAGCAAGGACCCCGCTGTTAGGCGAGGAACTCGGCGAGATCAGCTTCGATGGCAGGCTTCGGCTTTGCGCCGATGATGGTCTTGACGACCTCGCCACCCTTGAAGACCTTCATCGCGGGGATGGAGGTGATCTGGTACTTCATTGCGATCTGGGGGTTGTCGTCAACGTTGAGCTTGACGATCTTGATCTTGTCGGAGTGCTCCGTCGCGATCGCGTCGAGGATCGGGGAGACCGCGCGACACGGGCCACACCACTCTGCCCAGAAGTCGACCATGATTGTGTCTTCCGAGTTGAGAACCTCGTCGGTGAAGGTGGCGTCGGTGACGTCGTGTGCTGCAGACATAGCTGAATCCTTACTGATTGGTGAAAAACTAAACGGTTGCAGGCTCGGGTTCTGCGACCTGAACGGCCGAGGCAACGAGCTCCTTGGGGAGTGAAGCGAGGTAGTGCTCGGCGTCGAGCGCCGCGACCGTACCGGAACCGGCAGCCGTGACTGCCTGGCGGTAGGTCGGGTCGATGACGTCGCCAGCCGCGAATACGCCGGTGATGTTTGTGCGCGAGCTGCGGCCATCAACCGCGATGGTGCCCTCGGCCGTGAGGTCGAGCTGCCCGTGAACGAGGTGCGTGCGCGGGTCGGCACCGATTGCGATGAACAGGCCACTGAGGTCAAGCGTGGTCTCCGCGCCATCCACAGTGTCGACGAGGCCAATTCCCGTGACCAGCTGGTCGCCGTAGATGTGTGCGACCTCTTTGTTCCAGAGAACTTCGATCTTCGGGTCGTTGAACGCGCGTTCCTGCATCACCTTGGAGGCCCGGAAGCTGTCCTTGCGGTGAATCAGGTAGACCTTGTCGGCGAACTTTGTGAGGAACGTCGCTTCTTCCATTGCGGAGTCGCCGCCGCCGACAACGGCGATCGTCTTCTGGCGGAAGAAGAAGCCGTCGCAGGTTGCACACCACGAGACGCCCTGGCCGCTCATGCGGTCCTCGTCAGAAAGGCCGAGCTTGCGGTACGCGGAACCGGTCGCGAAGATCACGGAGAGAGCCTCGTGCACGTCGCCGTTACCGAGCGTCACGCGCTTGATTTCGCCCTCGAGCTCGAGCTTTACGACGTCGTCGAGCACAATCTCGGTACCGAAGCGCTCTGCCTGCTTCTGCATGTTCATCATGAGGTCTGGGCCCATGATGCCCTCGGGGAAGCCCGGGTAGTTGTCGACCTCGGTGGTCTTCATCAGCTCGCCGCCTGCTTCGACCGAGCTCGCGATGAGCAGGGGAGCGAGGTTGGCGCGGGCTGCATAAATGGCAGCCGTGTAGCCGGCCGGGCCCGAGCCGATAATAATGATCTGGCGCACGTGGAACATCTCCTCGAAAGTGACTTACTAGCCGGTACAACACATCCTAGGTGGCTGCTATTCCGGCACCTGAGCTTGTTCGAAGCGGGTGTCGTGAACGATTGGATGCGACGGCAAAACCTATCGCGAACGCCGCAGCCTCGCGAGCACCGGGCCGGTCACCGAGCGCAACTCGGGGTTCTTTGCCAGCGCCAGCACACCGAGGTAGACGAGGCCCATGGCGCCGCCGATGATCGCCATCGAGAGCACGGCCGTCAGTTTGGATGCGACAGCAAAACCACCCTCGGTCGTTCCCCCGAGTGCGAGCAGAAGTGCAACACCCGCGGCGGCAGCGGGCAGCGCGGCCAGCACGTAGACGCCGTAGCTGCGCGCAACCCGGCGCAGATCGATGCCGCCGAGCCGCCGGTTGAGGATGACGGCCGCGACGAGCATCTGGATGGTTCCGGCAATGGAGGTTACGAGCGCGATGCCGATGCCGATCTGCTGGGTCGGCCAGGTGGAAACGGCGAGAGCACCGACGACAAACAGCGACGACTGCAGCAGGGTGAAGAAGAAAGGTGTGCGGGTGTCTTCGAGAGCGTAGAAGGTGCGCTGAAGAACGAAGAGCACGCTGAACTGCACAAGCCCGAGTAGGTAGAACATCAGCACGGGGGCCATCTGCGCGGTCTCGGCGAAGGTGTTGGCGAACAGGGCGCTGAACGGATAAGCGAGAACTATCAGGCCGACCGCGGAGAACACCAGCACAAGACCGATCGTGCGCAGCGACGAAGAAAGGTCGCGCCGCACGGCATCGAGGTCGTTGTCGCGGGCGTTCGCCGACATCCGAGTGAAATAGGCGGTCGCGATCGACACGGCGGCGATCGAGTGCGGGAGCATAAAGATCAGCCAGGCGTAGCGGAGCGTTGCGTACGAGGCGCCATCGCCCGAGGCCGTCGACGCGACCTTGTTCTGCACAATTCCGGCGAGTTGCGTGACGCTGATCATGGCGAAGGTCCAGGCCGCGGCCTTCCCTGCGTTACCGAGGCCTACGCCACGCCAGCGGAAGTCGGGACGGAAGTTCAGCCCCGCGCGCTTCCAGAAGAAGACAAGAAACAACGCCTGCGCTGCAACGCCGAGAGTCGCGGTGCCGGCGACGAGGGCGATCATGCTGGCGTCCCACACGCTCGCCGCGGCGTTCGGGTCGTAGGCGCCGTAGATCGCGATGAATGCGGCGAGACCACCGATTGCCACAACGTTGTTGATAACGGGTGCCCAGGTGAACGGGCCGAAGAACCGGCGCGCGTTGAGCACCTCGCCGAGCAGGCTGTAGACCGCGTAGAAGAAGATCTGCGGCAGGCACCAGTAGGCGAAGAGATTCGCGAGCTGCACCTGCTCGGGGCTCAGACCCTTCGTGCCCTGGTCGGAGTACAACTGCACGAGCAACGGTCCCGCGAGGGTCGCAAGAACCGCGATGACGAGAAACACGGTGAGGCCGAGGGTCACGAGTCGGTTGATGTACTGCTGACCGCCGTCGGCGTGGTTCTCGGCGCGCACAATCTGCGGCACAAGGATCGCGCTCAGGAGACCGCCGGCGATGATCGCGTAGATATTGTTCGGCAGCTGGTTGGCGAGGGCAAACGCGTCACCAACGCTCGCCTGGCCGAGGGCCGCAGCAAGAACAAGCGCGCTTGCGAACCCGAGCAGTCGGGAGACGATGGTGCCGGAGGCGAGAAGCGCACTCGCGCGCCCGACCCCACCGGAGCTCGCGGTGGTTGTCACTCGCTGGCCAGTTGCTCGTTGGTCGGAGCAGACCGTGCGCGGCGTCGGCGGCGAATGCTGCGCACGATGCCGAAGACGAACATCACCAGCACCGCGATGCCGAGAATCGTGATGGTCGGGGTCTCCCAGCCGGCCTGCACGTTGATTGTCACCCACTTTTTCGTGCCGACGGGAACGTCAGCGACGGTGTGCATCGAGATGCCAATCGCGACCTCGCCATTCGACCGCGAGACGGCAGGGATTTGCGCGCGACGCTGCGACCGCGGCTCGACGACCACTTCGAAGTTCTTTTTCTCAACGGTCAGGAGCGGGCTGAGAGGTTCAACGGTGATGTAGACGGTGATCGGCTGGTCGAGCTCGTTGTTGACGTAGATCGGGATCGACCCACGGTCGCCGAAAATGAGGTCACTGCTGCGCGCGATGCTCACCGAGGAGCGCAGGGTCAGCGAATCGGCGAGGTAGCTCTCGACCTCGGCACCCCAGCCTCCCGGGTAGCGATTCCACTGCGGCGCCATTGCGGCGAGCAGCCGGATGCGGAAATCGCCCGTGATGAGAGCGGGGTTCTCTGCGACGGTCGCGAACGCGCCATCCGATCGCTCGGCATCAAGCATGGATCGCACAAGGTCGATGCGTACGTCGGAGTGCGGCGCCTCGATGATTTTGGCGTCGTCGCCGGTCGCCTCGTCGATCGTCGAGAACTGCACAACGTTGGCGACGGTGAGATTGTCGAGCGCGGTAAGGGTTGCGCGCAGGCGCGTCTCGGTGTCGAAACCACCGCGATCAAGACCCAGAACGATGGATGCCCCGCCCGACGCCGTGCGACCGGGAGCCTTCGCGACCGCCCTGGCAAGCACGTCGAACGCCTCCTGCCACTCGGTCGATGATTGCGCGTGAATCGTTGTCGCGAAGAGGGCGGAGAGGCTGTCGTCAGTGACAACCGTTGAGGCATCGCCGACGGTCGCCGATGCGACGCCGGCCTTGTCGCGCTTGACGTTCGCCGAGTTGAGAATCGTTGTGTCGTAGGTCGCGCCGAGAATCTCGAGGTCGGCGGTTGTCACAGTGTTCACCTGTGGCCAGACGACGCTGCCGGGGGCGTAGTTGTAGTTCCAGTCGAGCAGGTTCTCGCTCGTTGGCAGAGCCGGAACCTGTGGTGGGGTCGCCGGGTCGGCGGGAGTCTGCTCGGGATCGGGGGTCTCGACCACGTCGCCGCTGAACAGCGCCGGATCGATCGCGAAGTCGAATGAGGTCGGTGCGATGACCTCGGTGCTTCCGGCCTGGAGGCCGACCGTGACATCCGAATCCGCGTAGCTCAGCGGAAAAGTCTCGTTATCGAGAGCCGCGAGCCGGTCGAGCCAGGCTGTCGCGCTCGCGGGGGCGTTTGTACCCAGCAGCCGGATCGACGCGATGATCATCGGATCGATACCGAGCGCCACGTTGGTGTTGGAAACGGAGTCGAGCTCGCGAGTAAGGAGGCCGGTCGGGCTCGTGTAGTCGGCGAGGGCTGCCGCGTCGATGATTCCCTCTCGACCGCCCTGAACACTCAGTGGCACAACAACGCCGATGCTGACCGGGGCGGGGGATGCCGCTGCGACGTTCGCGGGTACGGAGACGGCCGCGCCGACGAGCCCGATAACAGCGGCCAGCATGATGCGGCTCGGTGTCGAGAACACCGGCAACCCAGTGATTCGCTCGGCCGCCATGCAGGAGAGTCTATTCTCTTGGCTATGGAGAACGTCGCTTCGGCAATTCAGCGACTCGAGGCTCTCGCGGCTTCACCGAACATCGCCCGACTGGCAACGGCCTTTGTCGCGGCGGGCCACGAGCTCGCTCTCGTGGGTGGTCCGGTGCGCGATGCGTTTATCGGTCGCGAGGTCAGCGACCTTGATTTCACAACGGATGCGACGCCCGACGAGATTCTCGCGATCGTCAAGCCGCTCGCCGACGCCCACTGGGATATCGGCAGGGCTTTTGGCACAATCGGCGCGCGTTTCTCGGGCGAGACTTTCGAGATCACCACCTACCGCACCGATGCGTACGATGGCGAAACGCGCAAGCCGATCGTCGAGTTCGGTGACACGCTCGAGGGTGATCTCATCCGTCGCGACTTCACGGTCAACGCGATGGCCCTGCGGCTGCCGGACTGCGTGCTCGTCGACCCGAGTGGCGGCATGGACGACCTGATCGCCCGTCGACTGACAACACCGGGAGCCCCCGAGGTCTCGTTCGGTGACGACCCGCTGCGCATGCTGCGGGCCGCACGGTTTACGTCTCAGCTCGGTTTTACGATCGACGCGCCCACCGCGCTCGCAATGACCGAACTCGCCGACAAGCTTCCGATCGTGAGTGTCGAGCGCATTGCCGACGAGATCTCCAAGCTGCTGCTGACGGATGATCCGGTGCCCGGGCTTAGGGTACTCGTCGACTCCGGCCTCGCGGAGCTTGTGCTTCCCGAGATCCCGGCGCTTCGCCTCGAGGTCGACGAGCACGCGCACCACAAGGACGTTTACGAACACAGCCTCACAGTGCTGCGCCAGGCCATCGACCTGGAGAAGTCGCGCGGCCACTCCCCCGACCTCATCCTCCGACTCGCTTCGCTGATGCACGACATTGGCAAGCCCGCCACTCGTCGCATCGAGGGCGGCGGCGTTGTCACCTTCCACCACCACGACGTTGTCGGTGCGAAGCTTGCGGCAAAGCGGCTCAAGCACCTGCGCTTCGACAAGGAGACGATGGTGTCTGTCGCCCGCCTCATCGAACTGCACTTGCGCTTCTTCGGCTACACCGACGGCGCCTGGAGCGACTCGGCTGTGCGCCGGTACGTGCGTGACGCCGGCCCGCTGCTCGAGCGACTGCATATCCTCACCCGCGCAGACGTGACAACCCGCAACACCCGCAAGGCCGACCGCCTGAGCTTCGCCTACGACGACCTCGAAACGCGCATCGCGGAGATCGCGGAGGCCGAGGGCATCGCCGCCGTGCGTCCCGACCTCGACGGTGAGCGGATCATGCAGATCCTGTCGCTTCCGCCCGGTCGTGACGTGGGCGAGGCGTATCGCTTCCTGCTCGAACTGCGACTCGACGAGGGGCCACTCGGCGAAGAAGAGGCCGAGGTTCGGCTTCGCGAGTGGTGGGCGGCGCGCGCGTAGGTCGTGCCCGCGACATCCATCGCCCTCGCTTGTGCATTGAAGGTTGAGACTTAGGGCGCATCGCGACTACACTAGGCAGGTTGCCCCGGCCTCAATTGGCTACGGGCGACACGTCAACACCCTCCTGTCACAGATCGTCTGTGGCCGTTCTAGTCCGAAGGAGGTGGGTTAGTGACGCATCAGTATGAACTCATGGTGATCCTTGATCCCGAGATCGACGAGCGAACTGTGGCTCCAAGCCTCGATAAGTTCCTCAACGTCATCCGCAACGATGGTGGAACCATCGACAACGTGGATGTCTGGGGCCGTCGTCGTCTCGCTTACGAGATCAACAAGAAGACCGAAGGCATTTACGCCGTCGTCAACTTCACCGCAACCCCTGCAGCAACAACCGAGCTTGACCGCCAGCTTTCGCTGAGCGAGGCAGTCATGCGTACAAAGGTTCTGCGCGCAGAAGAAGGTTTCGCTCAGGTTGCCGCTGCGAAGAAGATCGCCGAAGAGAAGGCCGCTCGCAAGGCAGCTGCACCTTCGAAGGTCGTCGTCGACGCCAAGCCCGCAGCAGCCGAGTCGGCAGCAGAGTAGATCATGGCAGGCGAGACCGTTATCACCGTGGTGGGGAACCTCACCAGTGACCCCGAGCTGCGTTACACGCAGAACGGGGTAGCGGTTGCGAACTTCACAATCGCATCGACCCCTCGTAGCTTCGACCGCGCGTCGAACGACTGGAAAGATGGCGAGACTCTGTTCCTGCGCGCAAGCGTATGGCGCGAGTACGCCGAGCACGTCGCGAGCTCCCTGACAAAGGGAACCCGCGTTGTTGCTACCGGTCGTTTGAAGCAGAGCTCGTATGAGACGAAGGAAGGCGAGAAGCGTTCGAGCATTGAGCTCGAGGTCGACGAAGTCGGCCCCTCGCTTCGTTACGCCACCGCCCAACTGACCCGCGCGGCTTCATCGCCTCGTGAAGGTGGAGCGCCTCGCGGCAATGCACCCCAGGGCCAGGTTGCTGAACAGCCGTGGGCGCCCAGCGCTCCGGCCGAGTCAGCGGGCGACGTGTGGAACACGCCTGGCAACTACTCCGACGAAACGCCGTTCTAGGCACTCAAACTTGGCTTCTCGTAAGCCTCAATCTCTGAAAGAAGAAACCCATGGCTGGAAAGAGCAGCGGCGACCGCCGCAAGCCCATCCGCAAGGGCAAGGACGGCAAGAACGCCGCTCCCGCCAAGTCGATCCGCGTAGGCGTCATCGACTACAAGGATGTTGCAACACTTCGTAAGTTCATCTCTGAGCGTGGAAAGATCCGTGCTCGTCGCATCACGGGTGTCTCCGTGCAGGAGCAGCGCCTCATCGCGCGTGCCGTCAAGAACGCACGCGAGATGGCGCTTCTCCCCTACGCCGGCTCAGGCCGTTAAGGAGCCCCGATATGTCGAAACTCATCCTCACGCACGAGGTCACTGGCCTCGGAGCTCCCGGTGACGTCGTTGACGTCAAGAACGGTTTTGCTCGTAACTACCTCATCCCCCAGGGCTTTGCCGTGGCGTGGACTCGCGGTGGCGAAAAGCAGATCGAATCCATCAAGGCGGCCCGCACAGCGCGCGAGCACGCAACACTCGAGGAAGCACAGGACCTCAAGGCCAAGCTCCAGGCTGCGACAGTCACTTTGACTGTCAAGGCTGGCGAGGGCGGACGCCTCTTCGGTTCGGTCAAGACTTCGGACATCGCTGACGCGGTGGCCGCAGCCGGCCTCGGCACCGTCGACAAGCGCAAGATCGAGATCACCGGAGCCATCAAGGCCACCGGTTCTCACGAAGCGACTGTTCGACTGCGCGACGACATCGTAGCGACGATCTCGCTGCAGGTTGTAGCAGCCAAGTAGTTCACAAAACGAGCGGTAGCGACGGGCTTTTTAGCCTGTCGCTACCGCTCTTTTTATTGCCGTGTCAAGCCTTTTGTGCACAGGTATTTAGGACTTCTCGTCAACCCTCAACGTGTACTAGAGAGATGTTTCTACACACACAGTGTGAAAACTAAAAGTGCAGGTCAGAAGCGGGTATCGGTCGAATACCCGGTAGTTACTCACAGCTGAGTGCACAGGTTGCTCACACGACTTGCGGCGTTTCGCCACAGTTGTACACATTGTTATCCACAGGGTGGTTTGCCCGGTGGTGTAGAGCGTCCCTATCGTGGGGCAGCCGGTCAGATTCAGAGCGCAGTTTCCCGTGGAGAAACGCGGCGCGCTTTGCGGTGCCAGCCGCTGTCGGCGGCACGAGGTAAGACTTAGGCGTACACAACGCATCTCGGGAGGGAATCCGTGTCGATCGCACACCTTGGACTCGCAGGAGACCAGCGACAGCCGGGTGAGTCACGCAGCAACGGCGGTGACCGCGTTCCCCCGCACGACCTCCTCGCCGAGCAGAGTGCGATCGGCGGAATGCTGCTCAGCAAAGACGCCGTTGCCGACGTCGTCGAATCCGTGCGCGGCGTTGACTACTACATCCCCAAGCACGAGGTCATCTTCGACGCGATCCTCGACCTGTACTCTCGCGGCGAGCCGACCGACGTCATCGCCGTCACAGATGAGCTGACCAAAACCGGTCTTCTCAGTCGTGCCGGTGGCGCCGACTACCTCCACTCCCTCACCGGACTTGTTCCCACGGCTGCCAACGCCGGCTTCTACTCCACGATCGTTGCCGAAAAAGCAGTGCTCCGCCGTCTCGTCGAGGCCGGTACGCGCATCGTTCAGATGGGTTACGCGAGCGAGGGAGAAGTTGTCGACCTCGTCAACAACGCCCAAGCCGAGATTTACGGCGTCACGGGTGGTGTGCAGACCGAGGATTACGTTCCCCTCACCACCGCCGTGACAGCGGCCATCGACGAGATCGAAGCGGCGCAGGGTCGCGACGGCTCGATGACCGGTGTTCCCACGGGTTTTACGGAACTCGACGAACTGACAAACGGCCTGCACCCCGGGCAGCTCATCATCATCGCGGCCCGACCCGCTATCGGTAAGTCGACGCTCGGCCTCGACATTGCCCGTTCGGCCGCCATCCATCACGACATGGCGACAATCGTCTTCTCGCTCGAAATGGGCCGCTCCGAGATCGCCATGCGCCTGTTGAGCGCCGAGGCGTCCGTCGGGCTGCAGAGCATGCGTAAGGGAACCGTGCACAGCCAGGACTGGACGACAATTGCCCAGACCCGCGGTCGCATCAACGACGCGCCGCTGTACATCGACGACTCCCCCAACATGACGCTCGTCGAGATCCGCGCGAAGTGCCGTCGGCTCAAGCAGCAGGTCGGTCTCAAGATGATCATCATCGACTACCTGCAGCTCATGACAAGCGGCAAGCGCGTCGAGAGCCGCCAGCAGGAGGTCAGCGAGTTCTCGCGTGCGCTCAAGCTGCTCGCGAAAGAACTCGAAGTGCCCGTCATCGCGATCTCCCAGCTGAACCGTGGCGCCGAGCAGCGTGCCGACAAGAAGCCCGCGCTCTCCGACCTGCGAGAGTCCGGCTCGATCGAGCAGGACGCCGACATGGTCATCCTCCTGCACCGCGAGAGCGCGTACGAAGCCGACACCCGCCAGGGCGAAGCCGACCTCATCGTCGCCAAGCACCGTAACGGACCCACGCGTACCGTCACCGTCGGATTCCACGGTCACTTCTCCCGCTTCGTCGATCTCCCACCGGGAAGCTGACCCCCTGTAGGTTCCGGCCGAAAATGTCCGTTTCCAGACCTACTTGTCCACAACTTGTCCATATGGACGTTTATTTCGCTATTGGATCTCTCGGTGAGTTCTAGGGAGCGCTGCACACCCAATCAATTCGCGCGTCGCATGTTCGAGATCTGACGCGACTAGGAATCACGGTGAGCTCCATCCTCTGGCGTGTACTGGAGCTCGCCACAGGCGAGGCGCGATTTCGAGTGGGTAGCCGAAACCGCGGTAGCAATCGTTATGCCCGCGCATGGTCGGATAAGCCAAAATGAGACGAGCGTGAACGGTCACTGGCGAGGTTGTTCATGGTGGCCTCGCGATCTTTGAGTGCATCTTCAGATACAAGCTCTTTCCCGAGAGGAACGCGATGATGACTGCAGCGCCGAAGAGGGTGGCGCGCCGCCGCTTCGCGGGCTTCGCGGCCGTACTTTTCCTCGCCGTTCTTGCAGCGTGGGCTACCCTCGCCGGGGCCTTTCAAGATCCTTCCGTCAACGGGTGGGCTATCCCTTTGGCCGTGGCAGCTCTGGCCTGTATCGGTGTCTGCGTCGCCTATCTCCTCAAACTGCAAATGCGGCGGCGGGCGTTGCGGGTCGCTTGGATCTCGGCGGTGATCGTTTTCGTGCTTGCCGCCGCTTCTGTGGCAGTGACGCCGGGGTGGGCATCGGCTTGGCGATACGACGGCCGGCTGCCGGCCGCAACGGGTTGCAACGACGAACAGGACACGTCGACGGTCAACCAGTGGGATGTCCTCCATGACGACACAGGCGACGTCATCGCACAGGCCCAGTTGAGGCGCTCAAACACATGTCAGACCGTGTGGGTAAGGGTCAGAACCCTGGTCCAGGACGCATCCACTGTGAAGTCGGTTTCGCGTCCGTTCTCCGGATGGATTCTTGGCTTTGATGCTCCTCAAGAATCCGATCCGCCCACCCAAGACTGGAGTTGGAGCCGCCAAGTGTTCGCGCCGGACTGCGTCGTCGTCGATGTGACGGTCACCCTCATGGATGGAACCAGCGGCACACTTCATCAGGGCTGCTAGGTGCGGTGCGCTGCCGGAAACGACGCGCATCGTCCGGCTGCGCTGCGCTGCGCTCTTCTCGCACCCGACGCCGTTGAGAGCGTCGCTATGCCGGCGAATGACATTGCTACTGTTCTGAAATGATCCAATCGCCTTACGAGGAACCAGGGTATGTATCGTGGCAAGACCGGCTCGCGGCGTTGTCGTCATCAGACGTCACGATCCGGATGGCCACGCCGACAGCAGAGGACGGCAAATGGATGCGGTGGATGCAAGCTGACTCAGAGTCGGCCTACATTCACGGCGTGGAAGACAACGTCACGCAGATTGGAAAGCAGCTCGTTTTCTTTGCGGAGATATCGAACCAGCCAGTGGGTTTCTGTCGCGCCGTCGCGGGTCGGACGGATTCTGACCCAATTTTCATCCAACTGGTGGCGGTGGTCCCCTTGGCACGGCGACGAGGTGTGGGCCGCGCACTGCTATTCGCAGCCGCTGAACGGGAGCCCCGCCGTGATATCGCGATGGCAACGCTCGACACTAACGATGCCGCACGCCGGCTGAATGAAACTTTTGCGGTCTTGATAGGCGCAACCATCAGGCGGGTTCCGAAACGCCAATATCGACGGACCGATCTGGGTTTCGCTGAAGGAGAGCTTCACCGGACCTGGATTATCGAGCGCCCAGAAGCCGCTCTTTAAAAGTCAACGGCCGGGTGCGCCCGCTGGGTGGGCGGACTCGCCCGTGCTGCTTTAAGTGTCATGCTTACTTGATTCACTGGCTCGAGTTCGACACGCAAGATTGAGTTGAGCGGTTAGTCGCCTGACCGTTGTTCCCTCCGAACCTTTGCCTGGTTCGAGCAGAAGGAATAGATCGGCGCGCCGAACCCGAGAGCCTCGACGGCGGCAAGAGCGAGTGGCGCGTCAACAACCCAGTGAACAAAGACGACGACGAATCCGTAGGAAAACGCACTGAGGATTCCCACTGGTGAAACGCGGTGTCCCTTCACCTGTCGGATAAGGGCAACAAACTCTCCGATGTCGGGGACACGTTCGTCGTCCTCAGCTCCGACTGAAAGCTGGAGTTCGAGCGCCGCCGGGCGGAGTGCCGTCTCAACTACAGGAACCGCCTCGAGTGACGGTTCGCGGACTGCAGGCCCGATGTGACTCAGATCATCTAAGCCGCGGTAACTGTCATGCCGCACAACTGCGGCAACAGCTGCGTCGAATGCTGCGTCGTTGGCGAGTACCCGCTGGATACTCGAGAAGCTGTCCCACAGTTGGGATGGCTGCAGGCCACCCACGCTGCGCAATATCCCGACGTCGAACTGAGACTTCATGCCTTCACCGATGCGAAATAACTGTGAGGCGGGCGCCCCCGCAGTCAGCGCAAACGAGTCGAACATCCCCGAAGTTATAGGGTTCTTCAACCTCATGCTGTCGCCGATGATCTTCGATGCAGGCAACGCGGATGTGAACATCTGGGATCCAATTGACGCACCGACCTTGTCGATGATCGGCGGAAGCAATATCGAAGCCGCCAAGCTCTTCGACATCGCGGTTACCGGTGCAAGCTGCCGACCTAGCATCCCTTGCATATCAATTAGCGGCTGGACGCTAGTGCGCACGTGGCGGATGGTCTTTGCTGGCTCAAGTATGCGTGTCACAGTCATGTCATGAAGTTACGGGAGACCACTGTCACCTACAAAGAACGGCGAGAACTCCCGACGTATACCGCCTCAATGGCTGCGACCGCTAGGTGGTAGACAGAATTGTCTCCAACCATTGTGCAACGTCACCATCACTAAATATGGTGTGCGCACGCCAATTGGCGAAAACAACTCAAGAATTAGGAGAAGGCAATGACGCAATTCAAATCCGCGAGACGCCAGCGGCTCGTAGCGGCATCGATGGCCGGATTCGCACTCGTCGCCGGCAGCATCGCCGTCGGTCAAGCTTCGTCGGCAGCAAACCACTGCGACTCGAGCAAGGTGTGTCTGTGGGGCACCGACGCCTACACCGTGAAACTCGGAACAAGATCTGCGGGTGGTGGTCTTTCGAACCTCACGACAACGAAAACGAAGAACGAAACCGCATCATGGGGCAATGACACTGGCACCGATGCCTGCCTCTACGACAACATCGATGGCGGCGGCCAAGCCTGGGAGCTAGATTCATTCAACTCGAACTATCTCGGCACCTTTGACCGCGACCGAGGCGAGTCCTGGAAAACAAACGGAACGGCCTGCTGACAATTGACTAACACCCTGGTTCAACTGAGCTCCGTCTCGTTGGCTTATGAAACCCCGGCGGAACGAGTCGTAGCAGCCGAGAACGTGTCCTTGACCGTCAAGGCCGGCGAACTCTTGGCGATCATGGGGACGAGCGGCTCAGGCAAGACCACCCTCATAAACGTGATGGCGGGACTTCAATTGCCCGACCAGGGAAAAGTTGTTGTGGCTGGAAACGAACTCACGTCGATGTCCACGCGGGAGCGCGCTCAGGCGCGCTTGCGGGACATCGGCGTGATTTTCCAGGATCACAATCTAATCCCCGAGTTCTCAGCGCTAGAAAACGTCGCACTATCGATGCGTGCAATGGGGAAGTCCAAAAGCGACGCAGATTCAGAGGCGCGAGAGCTCCTGCGTCTCGTCGGGCTCGCGGACACGATCGATCGACGACCCGCAGAGCTCTCGGGAGGTCAGAAGCAGCGGGTAGGGATTGCCCGCGCACTCAGCGGTGGCAGGAAAGTCATTCTTGCTGACGAACCGACTGGCTCGCTCGACACGACAAACTCAGACGCAGTGTTCCGTCTCCTGAAAGCGGTAGCTGACCGAGGCGTCGGTGTGGTGGTCGCAACCCACGACCCAAAAATTCGAGACATCGCTACCCGCACCATTCACATGGAAGGTGGCAGCCTTGACACAGCTGTATCACTGGGCGCGGCGTGAGTGCGGGAATGTCGATCCACCTCGGTAATTTTTTCGCTAGAGCAAAACCAGTCAGGCGGGCGGCGACGCTAATCCTCGTGGTTGTCGCGACCGTGATCTCGCTGATCATGGTGGTCCAGTCGACCCAGACGTCCGGCGAGCAATCCGCGATGGCACTAGTCGGAAACTCTGACTATTCATTGCGGCTTCCCACCCCCTTGGTACTGGGAGCGGATCAGGCCACCTCTAATGACGACGTGCTCGCGGCCATGCGTGATGCTGGGGCGACCTCCGCCCACGCGGGATACTTTGTCGGACAAGTGCCCGTGGATGGGCAGCCCGAGCTCGATCCCAATTTGTGGGAACTGGACTGGAACTCAGACCCTTTCCCGAAAAGATTCACGCTGCGCAGCGGCCATCTGCCCATAGAGCCGGGCGACGTCGCAATATCAACAACGCTGGCCGACAACCTCCCAGAAGGAGCGAAAGGCATCAGCCTGGCGGCCGGAACGTTCGAGCTGAGAGTTGTGGGCGTGGTCAGCGATGACACGCAACGTGACGCGTCGTTCGGGCTCGTCGCGCCCGGGACCTGGGACAGTGCTGCCGAACTGGAGGTTGATCGATCTGGTGTCGCTGGTGCACGCGAGTTCTATTGGGACGACGACACCGCGCCCGACCTCATGGTCGACGTCATTGTGGACACGCTGAAAGCATCTGACGCCGCACTGACCGTGGACGAGACATTGCCGGCGGTAGCAGACCGAGCCGGCCTAGAAGCCGACAAGTCCCGTCTGTATTCCGAGTTGACGGTGTTGCTCCTCCTTGCGCCATTTGCCGCGGCACTGATCGGGTCCTTCATTGGCTCACGATTCGTGGTGCGCATTCGGGCCACCCTCTTTCAGATCGGCGTCAGCCGCACGCGGCTAGCGGGCGTGGTTTCGATCGGCGGCACTGCCGCCCTCGCGTCCGTCGCCGGAATTGGAGTTGGTATCGCGCTCGGTCTGGCGGTTCGTCCCATCCTTGACAACTTCAGCACGAAAGCTCTCGGGCCCGTCTATGGGCTGGAAACAATCGCGCCCTCGCTCGTAGCCGTGACCATCGTTGGCGTCAGCTTTGGAATGCTGAGACTGTCCGGTGGCTCCATCGAGCCCAGACGGGTGCGGGCAGGTTGGATCCCTTCACTGGGTCAGGTTCTTCCAACGATCAGCATCGTCCTAGTCATCGCAGGCTTGATCTGTGCTCAGTCCAGCGATCTGAATATTCGATTCGCGTCCGCATACCTCATCGGTTTCGCGGTCGTCGTGTTGGCGCCTGTCGGCATAACGTTGTTGGCGCTGCTTCGGCCCAGCTCACCTCCTGTTCTGCTGGCGTTGCGCCGAGTGAAGGCTGAGCTCAAGCATTCGGGTTGGACGGCGATCGCCGTAGCTTCGATATTGATGCTGTCGTTCTCACTGTCGACGATCTTCTACTCAGCAGTGGAGTCGGCCAACGCTCAGGCGGCCGCCAAAGTTCCGCCTGGCCAAGTGCATCTAACGATCCCCGAGGCGACTCCTGACGGCGAGGGTCTGCGTGTGAGCTTCGAGGAATACGCCGACTTGGGAGAGCCTGTCGAGTTTGCGCGCGCGGAGATGTCACCAGAATTAAGTGACGGCGCGATCATCATCGTCGACGGACGACAAGAACTCGAGCGCCTTCTTGACATCTCGCTATCGGGGAGCCAGGCGGCAGCGTTCGAAAGTGGTTCCGTGCTCCGTCCAAAGCCGTCGCCCGGTGGCGTCGAAGCGTTCAGTACTGGGGCAGAAAGCTTCGAGCTGCCACTTGTGCAGGTCGAGGGAGTGGACCCGAGCTTCGCGCGTTACGGGGGCTTCGCAATAAAGTCACTGGTGGACGACTTGGGAGTCGCGACCACTCAATCGACGTTCGCATACTTGTCTGTTACATCCGCGCAGCAACTAAGGGTCGATGCGGCGCCTGATGCGCTCAACTTCAACCCGGGTTGGATCCGTGAGTACCAACCGCCCAAGTTACGTTCGGAACCGCCGGAGATGATCTTGATCGCCATCGTGGCGGGGCTTGTTGCTGGTCTACTGATGGCGTATTTCGCGGCCTCAAACACACGCGCCTTGCGGCCGAACTTGGCAGCCCTTAGATCAATCGGTGTCAGACCGATTTGGCTAACAAGCGTGGTAGGCGTTCAGATCGGCGCGGTTCTCGTTGTTTCCGTGACGTTTGCGTTGCTTGCCGCGTTGGTTGCTTCTTACTCGGCGTTTCGCCTGTGGATGACGTCAGTCCAACTTCACATTCCATGGCTCTCCATCAGTCTTCTCGCTGCGGCACTCCTCGTCATGGCAGCGTCCGCCACCTTGGCGGCGGGCAAGCGACTCAACGCGGTCGAACGCCTCGAATCCCGCTAGCAATTGGATATTTCAAGTGTGAGGGCTGGCGCTGGATAAAGCCGCGGCAGCGTCCCAAGTCGAATCGCTCGTGACTCGGAAGCAAGTAGATGAGCCCCAGCGCCCCAATCGCGGGGGCGCGATGCCCTCACAATGCGAGTGCGCCCCGATCAAGCAGTCGAGCAACGAACTATCGGCCGTGCAGCGAACGAAAATTGGATGACGCAATGTGGCACCGTTGCGAATCGCAGGTTTTGCTCGCGAGTGGCAAGCGGCTAGGTCACTCCTTCTTCGTGTGCACGCTGGTCAATGACACCTACTAATCAAACCAATACACTGACCTTGCGATGTCAAGGTGCCGACCAGACTCGCGAGGCTCGTCACCGTGTGCGGCACGCAATTCTGAAAGAGATCGTCGATGGCGAAGATCGAAACTAGCGATGACCCAGTCAATGGGTCGGACAGAAGGCTAGGGCGCTCGGTTGCGCGCATACATCAAGCTGAGCACGTTATTAGGGACGCCTTCAAGCCCTCTCTCGAGACACTGATCCTCGCCGGTAAGTCCATGGACTTCGTCTCGCGCGTCCATGGCTTCGGCACTGGCCTAACGCCTGCGGCCATCGAGATCTTTGCCAATCGCGCCGGGCTCGGAAGACAAGCGCTTCACAATGTGGTGCTTCCCGCGCTTAAGGCTTCTGACGTGGCGGACTACACGCTCGTTGACGGCCAGGTAGCCGGCATCAACGAGTATCTCGGCGTCACCGGCAACTTGATCGAGCAGTCCTACCGAGTCCTTATGCAGTTGCGTCCTTCGCGAGCGGAACTTGCTGTGCTGCACTCCGTGGAGGTCGCATCGTACGCGCCTCTGACGGAGACACAGCATCTCGACCAATTGGTGCGACGAGCATTCACTGAAGAAGAGGCAAAGACCGGATACAATTTGGCGCTAAGTGCCGGGCTAAATAAGCGCATCAAGAATGGCGCCACTTCGAACGCGCGGTCGGCGGTGCCGACGCACTGCCGCCCGTGCTCGAGGGCATCAAACACGAGGAAGTCGTCGAGTTCGCCGAGGTCTATCGATGGAGAGCCAGCTAGAACGGCACCGTTACACCTTCGCTCGCCACAGTTCGCAGTTTCGCACCAAAGTGACATCGATTCGTCGCAGTTATTCGGGCCGATCTTTGGCGTCTCGGGTGCCATGACTGCGACTACGTCGTGGTAGGCACAACGACCTCAATGTGATCGTTACCCCATTTCGCCAGAGCTCCGAGTGCGGCTTCGGCAGCAGGCTGGTCGGGGAACTTTGTTACGGTGCCGGAGCGAACCCAAAATGCTCCGGTGCGAGTCTCGGTGGTCCACTCGCCGTTCTCATTGAGACGCACGTCGGCGACGGGGCGCTCTGCTAACGCCGGAATGGTGATCGCGTAGTGACGGTCATTGATCTGCGTGGCTTTGAAGTGGATTGCCATTTGCGGCCTCTCATCAGTCGGGAGGAAAGTGCCTCCGTTATTCACTATCGACCGGACCACGCTTAACGTCAATCGGGCGGAGATTCTTCTCGATTTGATGCGCACGAGATTGGGTTACCGACGGTGCGTCGGGCGTCGGAGTGGGCGACGGTGGATTGATCGTCGACAGCCAGTCCTCGTCGCCAGCGAGCGGGATTGCACCGGTTTGGTTGCGGTGCAGTGGCATCACATCTTCTGAGGTGCTCAGGGCATCCATGATCGTGCAGATCGACTTCTCGTGCTGTGACTTTTCACAGGCCGACGGACCGCTGGAGAATTGGCGCTGAGCCTAGTCGAGTCCGTCTGTGTTCAAGACGTTCAGGTGGTTACGCAGAAACCTTCTGACCTCTTCTTCGTCCGCGACCCGCTCGTCGTCGAAGTGGCTGGCCGCCCATGAGGTCTTGCCGGTTGAGCGAATGTGGAGCTGTCCGCCGGAGATCGAGTACCTCCGTGTTTCGGTGATGTTCTTGGCGCTGTAATGGGTCGTTGTTTCGAACCCTTCGTTCTGATCCAGCAGCTGCTGGCGCACACTCTGCGTTAGACGCATCGCAACCCTCCCTTGATCGGTTTTGACCGCTTTCTATGCCGCGGGGCTGTGGTCGGCTCACGCGATTGTGGTGCATGCCGCGGCCCTGCGTGTGACTGCAAGCATGCCCTATGGAACCAAACGATCTCGGGATCGAGAAGTGGGGGTTTGTCGGCCCGGGACTGTCGCCTGTGATTGGTCGCAGGCCTTCTGCGCCGATCGATGACAAACTCCACTCGCTCGCTTCGAACCTGAGCGGTAGTGCATTTGCCTACGTCGCGTTCCGGGCTGTGTCCTCGAGCCCTTCGTCTCGGCTGTACATCGCAGCATTCGCTGTCGTTGTGTAATGACGTTAGCGAGGCATCCCTAGTGTCCAACGCCCGCCAGGTACAAGTGATGACGTTCGGGTCTGCGTTTTTGGACATCAATCGCAGTAATCGAGGGCTCATTCCGCGGGCATCTTCCATGGAATCGGGGGGTTCCCGGACATCTCCCTGAAGAACCTACAGTCGCATAAACTGGTGGGCGTGAGCCAGGCAGAAAGAGGTAGCTCCCATGTCTGATTCGAAGACCGTTCCGTACTGGGCCGTATTTATCGCCCGGGCCGTCATCGCCCTCGCAATCGCCGCAACAATCACGTTTTCGGCCAACCACTCGGCGCCCTTCGGGATGTTCACCTTCGGGCTCTTCGCGCTTCTGTCCGGAGTCGTGACGGTCGCCGCGGCATGGCTCTCCCTTCCGGCCGGCATTGAACGCGGACTATTCGCTGCCCAGGGCATCTTTTCGGTGCTCGTCGGTGCGCTCGCGCTTGCAACACAATCGGCAGGGTTGCCGTTCTTCCTTTTCCTCGTGAGCGCATGGTGCGCACTCACCGGATTCCTCGAGCTGTACCTGGGCCTGCGCAACCGTGGGGGCAACGGCCACGGTAAGGACTGGATCTTCGCGGGTGCCGTCAGCGCCATCCTCGCCATTGTTGCTTTGCTTGTTCCCGGCGACTTCAGCCAGGCCTACACCGGGCCCGACGATGTCGAACGTTTTCTCACCGCTTCGGTCATCGTCGTCGGCTCGCTCGGAGCCTACTGCGCGATACTCGGTGTGTACCTCGTGATCGCGGGACTCTCGCTCAAATGGGCGAAGCAGGAATCCGCTATCGCACCCGCAGGAAGCAGCAACTAGTTATGGCCGAGCCCACCCGCCGGGACCGCACCCGCCCCATCGAACTCCTCGCGATCTCCGCCGGACTCGCGATCTTCGTTGGGCTTATCTCGCTGATGTCGACGCGCGACCTGTTTCTCGCGCTCATCTTCACAACAGTCGCGTTCATCGTCTCGCTCATCACTCTCGCGATGCTTGTGCTCGCGATTCGTCCGACCGGCGACGAGCAGCTCGACCTTGACGAACAGAACGGCGAGCACGACCGCAAGGGGCACTAGGCCCCCCGCGGTTCGTTGTTACTCGCCCGGCGTCAGGTAGTCGACGAGGTCGCTCGCTAGTCCCGCGTATCCCGCAGGAGTCAGTGTCCGCAGGCTTGCCTTCGCCTCGGCGCCGATGTCGAGGCCGTCGATGAACTCGACGAGCTCGACCTGGCCAACGCGGTGCCCGCGGGTCAGTTCCTTGAGCATCGCGTACGGGTCGGCGATCGATGAGCGACCGGCGGTGATCTCCGCACGAATGACGGTCTGGATCGCCTCACCGAGGATCTCCCAGTTGCCGTCGAGGTCAGCCTCGAGCGCAACGGTATTGACCGAGAACTCACCGAGCCCGCGGTGGATGTTGTCGAGCGCCAGCAACGAGTGACCGAGCGCAACGCCCACGTTGCGCTGGGTCGTCGAGTCGGTGAGGTCGCGCTGCAGCCGGCTCGTGACGAGGGTCTGCGCGAGCGAGTCGAGCAGTGCGCTCGAGAGTTCGAGGTTCGCCTCGGCGTTTTCGAAGCGGATCGGGTTGATCTTGTGCGGCATCGTCGACGAACCCGTCGCCCCGGCCTGCGGGATCTGCGTCAGGTAGCCCATCGAGATGTAGGTCCAGATGTCGGTGCACAGGTTGTGCAGCACGCGGTTTGTGTGCGCGATGCGGTTGTAGAGCTCGGCCTGCCAGTCGTGCGACTCGATCTGGGTGGTGAGCGGGTTCCAATCGAGACCGAGGGATGTCACGAACTCGCGGGAGATGGCGGGCCAGTCCTGGCTCGCATCTGCTGCGACGTGGGCGGCGAAGGTTCCCGTTGCACCGCTGAACTTTCCGAGGTACTCGGTCGACTCGATCTGGGCGAGGATGCGCTCGAGACGGTAGACGAATACCGCAAACTCCTTGCCGACGGTCGTCGGCGTAGCGGGCTGGCCGTGAGTGTGCGCGAGCATCGGCACCTCGCGGTGGTCATGGGCGAGCGCACGAAGGCTCGCGACCACGGCGCGGGCACGCGGCATCCACACCTCGCGAACGGCTGCGCCAATTGTCAGCGCGTACGAGAGGTTGTTGATGTCTTCGCTTGTGCAGGCGAAGTGCGTGAGCTCGGCGACGCTCGTGAGGCCGAGAGCGGCGAGCCGGTTGCGCACGAGGTATTCAACAGCTTTGACATCGTGGCGGGTTGTGGCCTCGAGGGCCGCGAGCTCGTCGATCTCGTTTTGCCCGAAGTCTGCGACTAGAGCCCGAAGAGACCGGGCCTCCTCCGGCGCCAACCGGGTCGAACCGAAGAGCTCGTGGTCTGTCAGGTAGAGGAGCCACTCCACTTCGACCTGCACGCGGGCCCGGTTGAGTCCGGCCTCCGAAAGGTGCTCGCCGAGGCCCGTAACGGCTGCTCGGTAGCGGCCGTCAAGCGGCGAGATGGGCTGTTCTGGCAACGGGCTCATGAGGAGGCTCCCTGGTTGATTCCGGGTTTGATTTGATTAAAGAGGGCGGATGTCGCGCTCTCCACCATGGAGAGAACGTGATCGAAGAATGCCGCATCCGAGTAGTACGGGTCGGGAACATCCACGAGCATCGACTGGTCTTTGTCGAAGCTGAGGAGCAGGTTGACCTTTGAGCGGTCACGGTCGTTGTTGGCCCAGGCCTTGAGAATGCGCTCGTGGCTGCGGTCGAAGGCGACGACGAGGTCGAGCGACTCGAACCAGTCGGGGTCGAACTGTTTTGCGCGGTGCGCGCCACCGTCGTAACCGCGGGAGCTCAGCGCTTCGAGAGTGCGATCGTCGCTGCGCTCACCAACGTGCCAATCGCCGGTGCCGGCGGACGTCACTGCAATTGCCTTGTCGAGACCGGCCTTTGCCACGAGCGAGGTGAAGACCGCCTCGGCCATCGGCGACCGGCAGATGTTGCCCGTGCAGACGAAACAGATCTGAAAGACGCCGGACTCGTAGTCGTTCCGGTCAAAGGCCATGCCCCATTGTCCCGCAGATTCCGCTCCTCCACAGTTCGGTCTCGCGCCGGCTACCCACCGATGCCTGTTTGGGCGGCTCGCGCGCCCGTCAAAAGGCCAACCATTGGTGCATGACAGATCCCACCATCGTTGGCCCGCTTCAGCTGCAGCGACTCGCACTCGGTCAGGTCTCGGCGCGAATGAGTGCCGTGACCGCGCGCGTTCCCTCGCTCGCTCACGGCGGCGGCCAGTGGGCGGGTCCGGCTCGAGACGCCTACAACTCGAGGCTGCACGAGCTCGCGAGACTTGCCGCCCAGGCGCACGATGCGGTGCTCGTCGCGCGCGACTGCGTGGACCGCGCGATCGCCACGGTGGTGAACGATGTCCGGTGAGGTGCCGACGACGGCAGATCTCGTTATCTCCGGCGGCGGCCGAACGGCGATCGCAAGCGACGAGCTGTTCGAGCACGCGCAAGAACTCGAGCGGGTCAGCCAGGATTCGCTCTTCTGCGCGCGGCAACTTGTCGGCATCGACGGGATCCTCGACGCTGCTCGCCTCCGGGCGGCCCACGCTCCCGCGATCGCATTCGAGGCGGAGAACGCGATCGATCGGGCGACGGCGACGCTTGGCAGCCTTGAGCGTGATGCCGCGCTCGTCGCGCGACTTCTCCGACTGAGTGCGGACGCCTACGGAGGAGCGGAGCGGTTCGCGGCCGATGCCATGCACGACCTCGGGGCGCGGCTTGGCTACACGATCGGTTTCTTCCTGCCGATTATCGCGCTCGCCGCAGCTCCCTCGGTCGCCGTTGCGCTCGGCGGGGTTATCCTCCTGGCGAGCCTCAGCCCCGGCGGCGTGCGCGGCTTTCTGGGCACCCTGTCGGAGTGGGCGAAAGGAAACACCCGCGAGCTCATTGACCCGATGAATGTTGCTCTGATGAAGCTCGGGGTCTCGAGCGCGGATGAGTTCGGGGCTGGACTGCTGCACGTTCCGCCCGGCTTCGTGCAGTTTCTCGGTGACGACGGAATCGGCGTACTCGGCACAAGTACAACGGCGGCAGCCGTTGCGGTTGTTGGGCAACAGTTCGGCGTCTTCGCCGAGACACCGGTGACGACCACGCGAGTGTCCACCTCGATCGGTGGTGCTCCCCCTGCATCGCTTGTCGATCGCATCGATCGTCTGCCCGATACGGGGGAAAACACTTTCGGCGAGCAGATAGTCATCGACCGGATAGAGATCGCCGGACAACCCGACCGGTTTGAGGTCTACATCGCGGGCACCGTGGACTTCACGTCGGTGGGCGACGAAGCGTTCGACATGACAAGCAACATCTACGGGGTGGCCGACCTGCCAGCGGGTTCCTTCCGCGCGGTGCAGGAGGCGATGGAACAGGCGGGAATCACCGAGCACACGCCGGTTGTGCTGACCGGGCACTCGCAGGGCGGGCTGATCGCCGCAACGCTTGCCGCGTCGGGGAACTACGACGTGCGCGGGGTAGTAGCGATCGGCGCACCGACCGCACATGTCGACGTGCCCGCGAGCATCCCGGTGATCGCGATCGAACACACCGATGATTTGGTTCCCGCGCTTGCCGGGATGCGCAGCGACAACTCGGCGATTCTGATCGAAAGAAGAGCCTTCGCACCCGGTGCCGACCTCGGCGACTCAGCGCTCCCGCCGCACGAGAAGTCTGCCTATCGAGTGACGGCCGGGCTCGTCGATAACGCCCAGAACGAGCAGGTGCGCGCCGCGATCAGCAGCATGTCGTATCGCGGCGACGCACGGGTAACAACAACGAGCTACCTCGCCGAGCGAGTGCCGTAGAGGACTGCCGCAAGACTCTGCCCAGAAGGCTGGCTAGCGCTTGTTCGCTTCGCGGCCGGAGAGCGGACGCGCAACGACACCAAAGACCCAGCTGAAGAAGCCGAGAACAACAGCACCCCAGACGCCCCACCAGAAACCGTCGACAACAAGACCGAAGCCGAGCAGGCTCGAGATCCAGCCGACGAGCAGCAGCAACAGGCCGTTCACAACGAGCGCGATAAGGCCGAGCGTGAGGATGTAGATCGGAAACGCCAGAACGCGAATTGTGTTGCCGATGACACTGTTGACGATTCCGAAGATCAGCGCGACGAGAAGGAAGGTAAGAACCAACTCGAGGGTTTCGCCCGGTTCGAACGGAACAACGTGAACTCCGGCGACGATCAATGTAGTAATCCACAGGGCAACGGCGTTGACGACAAGGCGCACAAGGAATCTCTGCATGCGACAACTATGCACCGGGCACCTGTGCGCCGCAATTATGCTGTGTTGGTGAGTTCTTCCCGAGTGCAGCTGCGTCCAGAGATCGCGTCGATGATTCCCTACCGCCAGGGAAAACCTGCGGCGGCGGACGCTTTCAAGCTCTCCTCAAACGAGAACCCCTTCGAACCGCTCGCCGCCGTGCGTGCAGCGCTCGCAGACTCCAGCATCAATCGCTACCCGGATGGCGCGGCGACGGTGCTGCGCGAGACACTTGCCGCGCGCTACGGGGTCACCCCCGACCAGGTGCAGGTGGGTGCCGGTTCGGTCGCGATCCTCGCGCAGCTCATCACCGCCGCCGCGACAGTGGGCGATGAGGTTATCTACGCCTGGCGGAGCTTCGAGGCCTACCCGAGCCTCGTGACGGTTGCGGGCGCGACAAGCGTGCAAATTGCCAACACGCCCGACCACCGTCACGACCTTGCTGCAATGGCAGCGGCGGTCACCGATCGCACGCGCGTCATCATTGTCTGCACCCCCAACAACCCCACCGGCGCGATCGTGACCGGTGAGGAGTTCGAGACGTTTATGGCGAGTGTTCCCGAGAATGTTCTCGTTGTTCTCGACGAGGCGTACGCGGAGTTTGTACTCGAGGAGAGCGCCGTGTCCGGCCCGCCCCTGCTCGGCAAGTACTCGAACCTCGTTGTGCTCCGCACCTTCTCGAAGGCCTACGGACTCGCTGGACTGCGGGTCGGCTACGCCCTGGGCGCCGAATACATCATGGACGCTGCCCGGGCGGCGGCAATTCCGCTCTCGGTCATCGAGCCGGCGCAGCGCGCGGCGATCGTTTCGCTCGAGCACGAGGCCGAGCTCCTGGAGCGCGTCAAACGCATTGCTGTGCTGCGCGACCAGGTCTGGCAGGCGCTCATCGACCAGGGCTGGAACGTGCCGAAGCCGCACGGAAACTTCCTCTGGCTGCCGACCGGCGACGAGACGGTGTGGGCCGCCGGTGTCTTTGCCGACCACGGAATTGTGGCGCGAGCGTTGCCGCCAGAGGGCCTGCGCGTGAGCGTCGGCGAGGCCGGTTCTGTGGACAAACTCCTAAAGGCTTCGGCGGAGGTTGTGCGCAAGCTACGAACGGTGCCCGCGCAACCCGCGTTAGATTAGACAAATGTCTTATACCGCCGCGACGGTCCAGTTGCTCTCCCCGGAGGGCACGCTCGTCGAAAACGACGTGACAGCGCAATATCTTCCATGGATTCAGAAGCTCAGCGATGACCAGCTGAAGGACTTCCACCGGCAGATGGCTGTTATGCGCAAGATCGACATCGACGCAGCCAACCTGCAACGCCAGGGACAGCTCGCGATGTGGATTCCGAGCCTCGGTCAGGAAGCTGCCCAGGTGGGTTCCGGTTTCGCGGCCAAGCCGCAGGACCACATCTTCCCCTCCTACCGTGAGCACGTTGTCGCGCGCATTCGCGGTGTCGACCCGATTCGGATCATCGAGATCCTGCGCGGGCTGACCCACGGTGGCTGGGACCCGAAGGAACACAACAACTTCCACCTGTACACGCTTGTGCTCGGATCCCAGACCCTGCACGCCACCGGCTACGCCATGGGCATCCAACTCGACGGTGCGACGGCTACGGGCAACCCGGACACCGACGAGGCAGTTGTTGTCTACTTCGGCGATGGAGCGACGAGCCAGGGCGACGTGAGCGAGTCGCTCGTCTTCGCCGCGAGCTACCAGACCCCGCAGGTGTTCTTCCTGCAGAACAATCACTGGGCAATCTCGGTTCCGGTGTCGCGTCAGTCGCGCACGCCGCTCTACCTGCGCCCGGGCGGCTTCGGCATCCCCGGTGTGCAGATCGACGGCAATGACGTGCTCGCGAGCTACGCCGTGACAAGCGACAACCTCGACAAGGCCCGCAGCGGCAAGGGTCCGCAGTTCATCGAGGCGCTGACCTATCGCATGGGCGCGCACACAACGAGCGACGATCCCACAAAGTACCGACAGAACGAAGAACTTGAGTTCTGGACAAAGCACGACGCGATCGAGCGTTACGAGCGATTCCTCCGCGCGAAGGGCGTGGATGACGCGTTCTTCGCCGATGTGAAGCAGGAGGGTGAAGACCTCGCCTCCGATATTCGTGCGCGCACAATTGCGCTCGGCAGCCCGCCGGTCTCTTCGATCTTCACAAACGTCTACTCGGAGCCGCACCCACTGATGGACGAACAGTTCGCCTGGTTGCAGCAGTACGAGGCTTCGTTCGAAGGCGGTGCCGCGTGAGCGTCGAAAACCTGAGCATGGCCAAGGCCATCAACAACGGACTGCGCCAGTCGATGCTCGCCAACGAGAAGGTGCTGCTGATGGGCGAGGACATCGGCCCGCTCGGCGGCGTCTTCCGTGTGACCGAGGGATTGCACGCCGAATTCGGTGACAAGCGCGTTCTCGACACGCCTCTCGCGGAGTCCGGCATCGTCGGTACTGCGATCGGGCTCGCGATGCGCGGCTACCGTCCGGTGTGCGAGATCCAGTTCGACGGATTTATCTTTCCGGCGTTCGACCAGATCACAACGCAGCTCGCGAAGCTCACGAGTCGTCACGAGGGTTCGCTGAGCCTGCCGGTTGTTATCCGCGTCCCGTTCGGCGGCCACATCGGCGCAGTCGAACACCACCAGGAAAGCCCGGAGGCCTACTTCGCGCACACTCCCGGACTCCGGGTAGTCACGCCGTCAAACCCGCACGACGCCTACTGGATGATTCAGGAGTCGATCGAGAGCAACGACCCCGTGCTGTTCTTTGAACCGAAGAGCCGCTACTGGCCGAAGGGTGACGTCGAGACGAGCGAGAGTGGCTTCCCGCTGCACGCGACGCGCGTCGTTCGTGAGGGCACCGAGGTCACGGTCGTTGGCTATGGCCCGATGGTGGCGATGCTGCTTCAGGCCGCGGAAATCGCGGCGGAGGAGGGGACGAGCATCGAGGTCATCGACCTTCGCTCGATCTCGCCGATCGACTACGAGCCGATCCTCGCTTCGGTGCGCAAGACTGGCCGACTCGTTGTCGCCCATGAGGCACCCGGCTTTGTCTCGGTTGGTTCGGAGATCGCCGCGACGATCACCGAGCGCGCGTTTTACTCGCTCGAGGCTCCCGTGCTGCGGGTTGCGGGCTTCGATACCCCGTTCCCGCCCGCCAAGCTCGAAACCACCTATCTCCCCGACGCCGATCGCATTCTTGAGGCCGTCGACCGAGCTCTCGCGTACTAAAGGACATCATGAGTAACTCAGAGTTCACTCTCCCCGACGTCGGCGAAGGCCTGACCGAGGCAGAGATCGTGCAGTGGAAGGTCGCCCCGGGCGACACCGTCGCCATCAACGACGTGCTCGTTGAGATCGAGACGGCAAAGTCGCTCGTCGAACTCCCGTCGCCGTTTGCCGGCACAGTCGCCGAGCTTCTCGTAAACGAGGGTGAGACCGTCGAGGTCGGCACGGCAATCATCCGGGTGAGCTCGGGCGGCGCTGAGGCCCCCGTGACTCAGGTCGAAGACCCGGCGGTCGCCGACACGGCGAGCAGCATCTCGACAGAGGCACCGGCCGAAGAGAAGTCCGGTGCCGTGCTTGTCGGCTACGGAATCAAGGGACACGGCGCATCCCGTCGACGCAAGGGTGCTCCCGCGAGTGCCGCGCCCGTTCCGACGGTCGCTGCTGCGCCGCGCCCGGCATCGGTTCCCGCGGCGAGTGCGAGCGCGATCATCGCTAAGCCGCCGATCCGCAAGCTCGCAAAGGATCTCGGCGTTGACCTCGCCGAGGTTCTCGCGACTGGCCTCGCCGGCGAGATCACTCGCGACGACGTGATTCGCCAAGCCTCGCAGGCCAGCGTCTTCCGCAACATCGAGACCCCCGCGTGGGCCGATGAGCGCGAAGAGGTCATCCCGGTCAAGGGCGTGCGCAAGGCAATCGCAACCGCCATGACAAAGAGTGCCTTTACGGCGCCGCACGTCAGCGTTTTTGTCGACGTGGATGCAACGCGAACGATGGAATTTGTGAAGCGCCTCAAGGCTTCCCCCGATTTTGCCGGTATTCGCGTCTCCCCCCTGTTGATCGCTGCAAAGGCGCTGATCTGGGCGGTGCGTCGCAACCCGACGGTCAACAGCACTTGGACCGACAAAGAGATCACTGTTCACCACTACGTGAACCTCGGCATTGCCGCGGCGACTCCGCGCGGCCTCGTTGTGCCGAACATCAAGGACGCCCAGAACCTCTCGCTGCGCGAGCTCGCCCAGGCGCTCGAGAACCTCGTGCTCACGGCGCGTGACGGCAAGACGAGCCCGGCCGAGATGTCTGGTGGCACCATCACGATCACAAACCTCGGCTCGTTCGGTATGGACACCGGCACCCCCATCCTCAACCCCGGCGAGGTCGGCATTCTCGCGCTGGGCACGATCAAGCAGAAGCCGTGGGTTGTCGACGGCGAGGTTCGCCCTCGTTTTGTCACAACGCTCGGCGGCAGCTTCGACCACCGTGTTGTCGACGGCGACGTTGTCAGCCGGTTCGTCGCGGATGTCGCGAGTGTTATGGAAGAGCCAGCGCTGCTGCTCGACTAGCCCCGTCCAAGCCAACGCAGATGGTTTTGACAATCATTATCAATAAGAACTAAAGTCGGGGTGTGCCCGAGAGTTCGGGCATTCCCCGATTTAGACAAGGCACCACCCATGGCCCGCACCGCCATCATTTCCGTCACTCTCGCAGGCGCTCTCGCGCTCGCCGGGTGTAGCACGAGCGCCCCGGCAGCTAGCCACGACTCGGTTCAGATCGTCGCATCCACCAACGTCTATGGCAGCATCGCCGAGGCGATTGGGGGCGAGAATGTCAGCGTCACGAGCCTCATCACAAGTGCCGCGCAAGACCCGCACAGCTACGAGGCCTCCGCCCAGGACCAGCTCGCGCTCTCCAAAGCCGACCTCGTGATCGAGAATGGCGGCGGGTACGACGCGTTCATCGACACGCTGCTCGAGGCCGCGCAGTCCGACGCGGTTGTGCTCAACGCGAGTGAAGCGTCTGGCCTGCTCGAGGGCGACGACCACGTGCACGGCGAGGAAGAATCAGACGCCGAGACCGGCGAAGGCGACGACCATGCCGAAGAGATTGAGGGCCATGACGGTCACGACCACATCGAGGGCTTCAACGAGCATGTCTGGTACAGCCTGCACGGCATCGAGCACGTCGCCGAGGAGCTGAGCCACGAGCTCGGCGAGATCGACCCCGACAACGCCGCCGCGTACACCGCGAACTACGAGGCGTTCGCTGCAGAGATTGCGACGCTCGAGGGCACGGCCGAGGCGCTGCACACGAGCTCCGACGGCCTCGGTGTGGCGATCACCGAGCCCGTTCCGCTCTACCTGCTCGAGGCCGCCGGCTTTACGAACGAGACCCCCGAGGCCTTCTCCGAGGCAATCGAAGAGGGAACGGATGTCGCGCCCGCAACCCTGCGCGACACTCTCGCCCTCTTTCGCACCGGCACAGTGAGCCTGCTCGCCTACAACTCGCAGACCGCGAGCAACGAGACCGAGCAGGTGCGCGAGGCGGCCGAGGCAGCGGGCGTTCCGGTTGTTGAATTCACCGAGACGATGCCCGATGGCGCAGACTATGTTTCGTGGATGACGGACAACCTGGGCGCGATCTCAGCAGCGCTCGGCTAGTGCCGAACACAGCGACTTCTGAAAGCGACCCCGTCCTCGAATTCGAGGGCGGGGAGCTTGGGTTTGGCGACCGCACTCTGTGGAGCGGGCTCGACCTCTCCGTTCGCCCCGGCGAGTTTCTCGCGGTGCTGGGGCCGAATGGCTCGGGCAAAACGAGCCTGCTGAAGACGATCCTCGGCCAGCAGCGCCTCGACGCCGGAACCGTCACCCTCGCTGGCAAGCCCATTTCACGCGGCGATCGCCGGGTCGGCTACATCCCGCAGCAGAAGCTCATCTCGGCGGGCACTCCCCTACGCGGCCGCGACCTTGTGACGCTCGGCGTCAACGGTCACCGTTTTGGACTTCCGATTACGACGCGAGCCGAGAGTGCGCGCGTTGATCAATTGATCATGGATGTCGGTGCGGAATCTTTCGCGAACCAGCCGGTCGGAACGCTCTCCGGCGGAGAGCAGCAGCGTCTCAGGGTCGGACAGGCGCTCGCCGGTGATCCCCTGCTTCTTCTCTGCGACGAGCCGCTTCTGAGCCTCGACCTGCAGCACCAGCGCGGGGTCTCGGAGCTCATCGACAAACGCCGCCGCACGCACAACACCGCTGTGGTGTTTGTGACGCACGACGTGAACCCCGTGCTCGACGTTGTCGACCGCATTCTTTACCTCGCCGGCGGCAAGTTCCGCCAGGGCACGCCCGACGAGGTGTTGCGCTCCGATGTGCTGAGCGAGCTCTATGGCACCCCGGTCGATGTGATCCGCAATCGCGGTCGCGTGATTGTTGCGGGTGTTCCCGATGCGCACGATCACCACGAGCACGACGAGGTGATGTTGTGAACGAGTTGCTCGAGCGCCTCTTCAACTTCGAGAACTATGGCGAACTTCTCGCCCTCGTGCAGAATTCGATCATCGCCGCGGCGGTTCTCGGCATCGTCGGCGGGCTCATCGGCGTTTTTGTTATGCAGCGCGACATGGCATTCGCCGTTCATGGAATCAGCGAGCTCTCGTTCGCCGGCGCCGCGGGTGCTCTGCTCATCGGTGCGAACGTGGTTGCGGGCTCGCTCGTTGGATCCCTGATCGCGGCGATTCTTATCGGTCTGCTCGGCGCGAAGGCGCGCGACCGCAACTCGATCATCGGTGTACTGATGCCCTTCGGGCTCGGGCTCGGCATCCTGTTTCTCGCGCTGTATCCGGGTCGTAGCGCGAACAAGTTCGGCCTGCTCACGGGGCAGATCATCTCGGTTGACGTTCCCCAGCTCGGCCTGCTGATTGTGATCTCGATCATTGTGCTGATCGGTTTGCTCGCAGTCTGGCGACCGTTGACCTTCGACAGCCTCGACCCCGACGTGGCCGCAGCCCGTGGGGTGCCGACGCGAACGCTCTCGCTGTTCTTTATGATTCTGCTCGGGCTCACCGTTGCCGTCTCGGTGCAGATCATCGGTTCGCTGCTTGTGCTGGCGCTGCTCGTCACTCCCGCGGCCGCGGCCCTGCGCGTCTCGTCATCGCCGGTGCTCGTGCCGCTGCTGAGCATGCTGTTCGGGTTTGTGTCTGCCGTTGGCGGCATCCTTCTCGCTCTCGGCGGTTCCCTGCCGATCAGCCCGTACATCACCACGATCTCGTTTGCGATCTATCTGGTCTGCCGTCTCCTCGGTGCTCGCAAACCGCACAAAGGTAGAATCCGCGTATGAAGAGAAACACGTGGCAGCGCGAAGCGGTGCGTGAGGCTCTGGGTACTTCCGAGGGTTTTGTGAGTGCGCAGTCGTTGCACTCGCACCTTCGTGATTCCGGAAGTGCGATCGGACTGGCGACCGTCTATCGCGCGCTGGCAGATCTGGCGACCGAGGGCGAGGCCGATTCGCTGCAGCAGGAGGGCGAGAGCCTGTATCGCGCCTGCACACCGGGCAGTCATCACCACCACCTGATCTGTCGCAATTGCGGGCTCACGGTCGAGATCGAGGCGGATGCCGTCGAGACCTGGGCGCAGCAGGTTGCCGCAGAGCACGGGTTTACTCAGCCCAATCACATCGTCGACGTTTTTGGGCTTTGCGCCGAGTGCTCAAAGCTCTAGCGGCGTCGCGCGTTAGGTTTCGATACGGCCGTGGCCGACCTACTCAACCAGCGAGACGTGCTTGGCTGCGCGTGGCGTAGGCGAAAGCCAGCGCGCCGAGCTTAGAGCGCGTGAGCGATCCACCCTGCAGAACATCGCGGATGGTTCGCAGCGCAAACGCCGGCCCCTGCACGAGCATGGTCGTCACTACCGATTCCTCCCACGCGGCGAGCTCGTCGCGGATCTTCTCGGGCGGGCCGATGAGGGCGATCTCCTCGACGAGCCGAGTGGGCACGGCGGCAATGGCCTCGGCCTTGCGGCCAGCCAGGTAGAGCTCCTGGATACGGTCGCAGTCGTCGGAGTAGCCGAGCCGGTCGATCACGTTGCGGTGAAAGTTGGCGCCCTTCGCGCCCATTCCCCCGACGTATAGGGCGATCATGGGTCGCACCATGTCGGCGGCCGCCTCGACCGAGGGGTGCGGAATCACGGGTAGCTGCACAGCGACCTCGAACTGGGATTGTGGCGAAAGCGCGGCGTCGCGGGCCGCGAAACCGGACGACAGGTAGCCGGCGAACTCGTCGTTTGCGCGCGGCGAGAACAGAAACGGCAGCCACCCGTCGCCGATCTCGGCCGCGAGTGCGACGTTCTTTGGCCCCTCGGCCGCAAGATAAATCGGCAGGTTTTTTCGTAGCGGGTGCACGGTTGAGCGCAGCGCTTTACCCAGGCCCGTTGCATCCACCCCCGTATAGGGAAGCGGATAGTGCGGCCCGGGCGCTGTCACTGCTTCGCCGCGTTCGAGGATCGAGCGGATGATCGACACGTACTCGCGCGTGCGTGCGAGCGGCTTCGGGTAGGGCTGGCCATACCAGCCCTCGACGACCTGCGGTCCACTGGCGCCGAGGCCGAGGATCATGCGCCCGGCCGAGAGGTGGTCGAGCGTGAGGGCCGCCATCGCCGTCGCGGCGGGGGTGCGGGCGGAGAGCTGCGCGATTGCCGTGCCCAGTTTGACGCGCTTGGTGTGTGCACCCCACCAGGCGAGCGGCGTGAACGCGTCGGAGCCGTACGCCTCCGCTGTCCAGATCGACTCGAAACCGAGGCGTTCGGCGGTGCGGATGGCCTTGAGAACCCCGGAAGGCGGCCCCTGTTTCCAGTAGCCGGTGGCGTAGCCGATCCTCATTGATTCTCCTCAGTTGCGCCCCAGCCCAAAGTAAACGTAAACTCTCTCTTTGGTGCTCGAGCAATCGAGTTCCTACTTGTACGCAGTCGTCTTCACAGGCGATCATCGCGTGCCGACAAGTGACCTTGGGTAGGGCATTCGCTCTACGGTAACCAGAACAGGAGTACACCCATGGCAGCAACATGCCAGGTGACCGGAGCCATCCCAGGCTTCGGACACAACATTTCGCACTCGCACCGACGTACCAAGCGTCGTTTCGACCCGAACATCCAGAAGAAGACGTACTACGTACCGTCTTTGCGCCGTAACGTCACGTTGCAGCTTTCCGCAAAGGGCATCAAGGTTATTGACGCCCGTGGCATCGAGTCTGTCGTCAAGGACATCCTCGCTCGTGGGGTGAAGATCTAATGGCTAAAGCACAGGACATCCGTCCGATCATCAAGCTCCGCTCAACGGCGGGCACCGGTTACACCTATGTAACCAAGAAGAACCGTCGTAACGACCCCGACCGCCTCGTGCTCAAGAAGTACGACCCGGTCGTACGCAAGCACGTCGAATTCCGCGAGGAGCGCTAAATATGGCTAAGAAGAGCAAGATCGCCAAGAACGAGCAGCGCAAGGTTATTGTGGCGCGTTACGCCACAAAGCGCCTTGAGCTCAAGAAGGCACTCGTCGACCCGGCGGGTACCGACGCTTCACGCGAGGCTGCACGCCTCGGCCTGCAGAAGCTTCCGCGCAACGCTTCGCCGATCCGCGTACGCGGTCGCGACGCGATTGATGGACGCCCCCGTGGTTTCCTCAGCCAGTTCGGAGTTTCACGTGTTCGCTTCCGCGATATGGCACACCGTGGAGAATTGCCCGGAATTACCAAGTCAAGCTGGTAGATTGCATGCGGTTCCTTGAGTCTTTGACTGAGGGAACTACTCAATGCACAAGGTCCGAGGAGGACACTCAATGGCTGACAAGTCACTAAACCGTACCGAGCTCGTCGCGGCAGTTGCCGCAGAGTCTGGCCAGAGCCAGGCCGCCGTCAACGGCGTCCTTGACTCGCTTTTCGGCGTTCTGTCCACCAACGTGGCTGACGGCGTAAAGGTCACGATTCCGGGATGGCTCGCTGTCGAGCGCACGCACCGCGATGCTCGCACCGGCCGCAACCCCCAGACGGGTGAAGCAATCGAGATCAAGGCAAGCTACGGCGTGAAGGTTAGCGCCGGCACGAAGCTCAAGGCAGCTGCCAAGAGCGCCAACTAGTCTCACTAGTTACCTTAGAAAGCGTCGACCGTTTCGGTCGGCGCTTTCTTAGGTTTAACCCGCCTAGGCTGTAACAGTGCCACGATCAGTTCGAATAGTGGGGCCAGCGGCCCTGCTCTTCGTCGCACTCACCGCGGCCGTTCTCGCCCTGCAGTTCGGCGGGGGAGTCGAAGCAGAACTCATCGCCGACGTCGGCCCGGTTGTTCGCTACGGTCTGCCGCTCGCAAAGCTAATGGTCAACCTCGGCGTCGCCGGCACCCTGGGCGCACTCGCCCTCGCAACCTTCGCCCTCTCACGCGACAAACCCGAGTTCTCAGTGACGATGGATGTCGCGGCAGGAGCTGCGGCCGTGTGGACTGTTGCCTCTGCCGCAACCGGCTTCTACACGTTCCTCTTCGTCTTCCAACAGCCCATCGCTTTCGACGATCGCTTCGGAGCGCTGCTCGCGCAGTTCCTCACCGAGACGGAGCCCGGCCAGGCCTGGCTGCAGACGACACTCGTCGCGGCCGCGCTCACCGTGTTGTGTTTCGCCGTGCGCAACCAGGCAGTGCTGCTCGTGATGATCGTTGTCGGCGTGCTCGGGCTCATCCCGATGTCCGACCTCGGCCACACCGGCGGCACCGAGACCCACGACGCCGCGACGAGCGCGACCTGGCTGCACATCGTGTTCGCCGCGATCTGGGTCGGCGGCCTGCTGACCCTCGCGCTCACGGCGCGCACCCTCGACACCGGCCGCATCGTGCAGGTTCTCGCTCGGTACTCGACACTCGCGATTGTCTGCTTCACGGTGGTTGCGGCATCCGGATATGTGAGTGCCGAGATTCGCATCGGAACACTCGACAACCTCGCCTCACCGTACGGCGTTCTTGTGTTGATCAAGGTCGGCGCACTCATCGCCCTGGGACTCTTCGGCATCGCGCAGCGCCGCTTTATGATCGCTCGGATGCAACGTGCCGATGGCCGCGGTCGCCGCTGGTTCTGGTGGCTCGTCGCGGCAGAGCTCGCGTTTATGGGCCTCGCGTCGGGAGTGGCAGCGGCCCTCGCGCGTTCGGTGACGCCACAGACGGAGGTCGCGGCATCCGATCTCGCCGAGGCGACACCTGCCCAGGTGCTGACCGGTTCCCCGCTGCCGCCGCCCGTGACGGTCGAGCGCTTGTTCACGCTGTGGAATTTCGACCTTCTCTGGCTGCTCGTCTGCGCGTTCCTGCTGTTCTTCTACATCGCCGGCGTGCTGCGACTGCGCAAGCGCGGCGACGCGTGGCCCGTGCTGCGCACCGTCTCGTGGGTCGCGGGTGTGCTTGTGCTGTTCTACATCACAAACGGCGGCGTCAACGTCTACGAGAAGTACCTCTTCTCGACCCACATGCTCGCGCACATGACGCTCGGCATGATGGTTCCCGTGCTGCTTGTGCCCGGGGCGCCGATCACACTCGCGCTTCGCACTGTGCGCAAGCGCGACGACGGAAGCCGCGGCGTGCGCGAGTGGCTCATGCTCATCGTGCACTCGCGTTACTTCTCGATCCTTGCCAACCCGGTCGTTGCCGCTGTGCTCTTCGCCGGGTCGCTGTGGGTGTTCTACTACTCGCCGCTCTTCCGCTGGGCGACAGTTGAGCACGTGGGGCACCAGTGGATGATCATCCACTTCCTCGCGACCGGATACCTCTTCGTTCAGTCGCTCATCGGCATCGACCCCGTGCCAAACCGGCCGCCCTACCCGCTGCGACTCGTTGTGCTGCTCGCAACGATGGCCTTCCACGCGTTCTTCGGGCTCTCGCTGATGACCGGCACGGGCCTGCTGCTCGCCGACTGGTACGGGGCTATGGGCTGGGGTCTCGACGCTCTCGCCGACCAGCAAGCGGGCGGCGGAATCGCGTGGAGCGTCGGCGAGATCCCCACCGTCGCGCTCGCGATAGCCGTCGCGGTGATGTGGTCACGCAGCGATGCGCGTGAGTCGAAGCGTTACGACCGCAAGGCCGACCGCGACGGAGATGCCGAACTCGAGGCGTACAACGCGATGCTCGCGGAGCGCGCTGCCGCTAAGAGCGCACCCCGTCGATAACGAGCTTGTTGCCGTCAAAGGTGATCGTGTAGCTCACGGTAAATGGCACCGGCTCGTCGAGCTGCTGAACTGATCCGTCGAAGAGCGAGCGCACAGTGACATCCACGTTCGCCGTTCCGATAGCGTCGACGACGAGCCAGTTGCCGACCTGCTTGCCCGGGTCGATCTCGATCAGTGGGTAGCTGGTGATCGACCAGGCCGGGTCGCCGTCGACCTGGTCGTTGATGACACGACCGAAGGGGCAACCGGTGGGCTGCAGCACGGTTTGGGCCGCGCAGTCCTGAAGGAAGCCGTCTACCTCCTCCTGCACGGTGCTCACAAAGTCTTTGTTTGCGCGCACATCGAGGGTCGCGTCAACGATTGTGCCGGGCTCGGTCATCGCGACGTTCGCGGCCTCAGCCTCGAGGAAGGTCGACTTGTGATCGACGACGTAGAGGCCCGGCGTGAAGACGAGATACGCACCGGCCTCGGTCAGCTCGGTGCCGTTCACCTCGAAGCGGTTGTCGTGCTTGACGGTCACGGAGATCGTGCTGATCGGGCTCGCGACGAAACTCCAGTCGTTGAAGACGCCGAACCGGGTGCCGCGATGTTGCACGTGAAACTCTGAGCGGCCGGTCTCACCGCCGATGCTGTAGTCGTAGACGACGGTGTGTGTGCCGTCGGCGTTTTGGGTGTCGCGCACGAGCTCTATGGAGTCGAGGTCGCCGAGCGATTCGTCGCTGAGCAGTGCGTCAGACCCCTCGACCCCGACGCCGGCGATGCTAAGGGCCGCAGCGCTGTCTTTACGGGCGAGCGCGTCGAGGTAGGTGCGCACAAAACCGTGTGCGCTGTACAGGTCGGCATTCAAAGCGGCGATGGATGCGACGAACCCACCGATGAGGATGGCGAAGACCACGAGCCAGGAGATCGCAGTGCGGCGCATTCCTTCATCCTAGGCAGACGTGTGGGGAGTCGCCGTCACGCTCGCGGGGGAGCGGGTAGATTGGATGGACAGCGAATTCGAGGCAGGGGTCATCAGCGTGGCAAGCGTCGAACTCGCACCCGAACAGGCAGCAGTCTTTGCCGCGATCGAAACGACGATGGAACACATCTTCGTCACGGGCCGCGCCGGCACCGGTAAATCGACGCTGCTCAATCACCTCTCGTGGAACACATCGAAGCAGGTAGTCATCTGCGCCCCGACCGGCGTCGCCGCGCTCAATGTGGGCGGGCAGACGATCCACTCGCTCTTCCGACTGCCGATCGGGGTCATCGCCGACCACGAGATCGAGCAGAGCGCCGAGCTCAAAAAGCTGCTCAACACGATCGAGACGGTGGTGATCGACGAAGTCTCCATGGTCAACGCCGACCTGCTCGACGCCGTCGACCGCAGCCTGCGCCAGGCGCGAGGCAAGCCGCACATCCCCTTCGGGGGGGTGCAGCTCATCCTCTTCGGCGACCCGTACCAGTTGGCACCCGTTCCCGGAGACGCCGACGAGCGCGCCTACTTCGCCGACACCTACGAGTCGATGTGGTTCTTCGACGCGAAGGTCTGGCGCGAGGCCGATCTCACCATCTACGAGCTCGCCACGATTCACCGGCAGCACGAAGAAGCGTTCAAGGGCATGCTCAACGCGGTGCGGCACGGCCGCGTCACCGCCGAGATCGCCGGAGCGCTCAACTCGACCGGTGCACGGCCCGCCCCCACCGACGGGGCCATCACGCTCGCGACAACGAACGCCACGGTCAACAGGATCAACGCAACAGAGCTCGCCCGACTCCCCGGGCGCGTGCTCACCGCGCGCGCCGAAATCAGTGGAGAGTTCGGCGGCCGCGCCTACCCCGCCGACGAGGCGCTGGAGCTCAAGGTCGGCGCGCAGGTGATGTTCTTGCGCAACGACACAGGCCAGGACGGCAAACAGCGCTGGGTCAACGGATCCGTCGGAGTCGTTACAAAGATCGCCGCAACGGTGTTCGTCGAACTCGACGGTGAAGAGTTCGAGGTGAATCCGGCGATCTGGGAGAAGGTCAAGTACTCCTACTCGGCGGCCACAAAGGAGCTGCGCCGCGACATCGTTGCGGAGTTCACCCAGTTTCCGCTGCGCCTCGCCTGGGCCGTGACAATACACAAGTCACAGGGCAAAACCTACGACCGTGCGATAGTCGACCTCGGATCGCGCTCGTTCGCACCCGGCCAGACCTATGTCGCGCTCAGCCGCATCAGCCGGCTTGACGGGCTCTACCTCTCGCGTCCGCTGCGCCCGAGCGACATCATCGTCGACCCGCACGTGCAGCGCTTTATGTCGCGGGCGACGGCAGTGCCGGCCATTCAGGCATGACCCGGTTCAACGTCGGCATCGGTCTTGTTGGCTGGTTGATGCTGTGCCTCGGCCCCGTGATGACGCTGATGATCTTCGCGCTTGCGCTCGTGCGGCTGCCTCCACTTGCCTCGCTGCTCATTGCACTTGGCGCGGGTCTTCTTTCTGCGGGCATCGCAGTGCTCGGGTTTACGCTGCAGCGCGGCTTTACCATTGACGCCTCGACGATCACCACCCGCGGCCGCAGCCACGCCTTCGCGCAGGTCGCGCGTATTCACGTCAACCACTTTCGCGGCACAACCGGAATGTCACTCACGGCCGCCGACGGCCGGCGCATAGTGGTCTTCGCGCTCAACACGAGTGTGCGCCCCCGCCTCGACGCCGCGCAGTGGCTGGCGTTGCGCGGGCTCATTGCCGGCTCCGGCACGACCTTCATCGAACGCGGCAATGTGACTCGTCGCGCGCCGCGCCCCGAAGACACGGTGCCGCTTGCCGTTGTGCTGCCGGCGATCGACGCCGAGATCGCGGCACTCGGCCCGCAGGGGCGCACGCCGTCGCGCGGACAGTTCTATCGCGCGATCTTCGGCTAGCCTCGCGAACGGTGCGTGGGCATCGCCGCACCACGACGGCCCTTGCTAACCATGACGCTCAACAATCGACGTCACGGCTGTCAAACGCCGTCCTGGTGGCGCGCGAGTTTGTTACTCGGGCGGCCGAACGTTCGTCCGCGGAACTAACACGGGCCAGCGCAACCCGCAGGGGCTAGGCGGCGGCAGGGCTAGGCGACGGCCGACGCCTTCGCGGTCGCGAGGTCGACGAACAGCTCGGTGTTGAAGCGGTAGGCGACCATCACTTCTTCGATGACGCGCTCGCGCTCTTCGGCGCTCCAGCCGACGGAGTCGAGCTGCTCGCGGTAGGTGTCCTTGAACTCCTTGGGCTTCGCGATCTGGTCGAACAGGTAGAAGCCGACACCGTTGGTCTCGAAGCCGAACTGGCGCTGCATCAGCGTGCGGATGATCTGCCCGCCCGACAGGTCACCGAGGTAGCGGGTGTAGTGGTGGGCGATGAACCCGCCGCTCCACGTCGCGGCGACGGTCTCGATGCGGTCGACGTAGCGCGCGGTCGTCGGCAGCGGTGCGATCTGGTCGAGCCAGTCGTCGCCGAGGAGGAAGCGAAGGTCTGCCTCGAGCGCCGGAAGTCGTGTCAGTTGCGGGGTGATGAAGGCCGCGGCATCCACGTCATCTTTCATCGCTTCTGCGGCAGCTTCGAGGGCCGCGTAGATGAAGTAGTGCTGGGCGACGAGGGCGATGTAGTCATCGCGCGAACCCTTGCCCGTCATCAGGTCGCCCATAAAGGAGGCGCCTTCGCTCTCGCTGTGTCCGCCGCGAGTGCGCTCGCGAAGAGCCTGGGAAAAGGGGATAACTTCAGACACGGTGACTCCGGGGTTCGCAGGTGAGGTAACCCTTAGCTTACTGGGAGGCGGCCAGTTCAGCGATGCCCATGTTCGTCGGGTGTTTGGATGTCGCCAGCCGGCACATCCGACTGCGTAAATGTCAGCGCGGGAAGCGTGAGTGCGGCGACAACAACCAACGCAATGACGAGGCCAACCGCCTGACGCCGAGGGATCGGGTCGGCGGGCGGCGCGGTGCGGCGAACGGCGCGCGCGAGAAGCACCGCGATGATCAGCTCGAGCAGGGTCGAGGTTGCGAGCGGTAGAAACGGGAGTCCGCCGACCCGGGCGAAGATGGCGACGGCCCAGAGGATCCCGGGGGCGAGCGCGAGGGGGAGGGCTACTTCCGGTGCGAGCAGCTGGGCTCGCGAGAGCACCAGCGCACCCCAGGCGAACTCGACCAGCCCGATGAGAAACAGGATGCCGGCGAGCTCAACCGGACGCCCGAGCGCGAGCGCGATGTGCAGAATGCCGGCCGCGACTGCCGCGAAGGCGACCCAGCCGCGCCCGATCGCTGTCATGGTGCAGCTGCTATTCCCGGGTGCGGTCGGCGCCGAGGCCAACCGCGACGAGCACGGCAGCGGTGCCGAAGTGCAGCGCGTTGCCCCACGTGTTGAGGGCGAGGTAGTTCGTGGCGAGGTCAATCGCGAAGAGACCGTAGAAGCCGAGGGCGAAAGTCACAACCCCCACGATTGTGTTCGTCGGGAGCGCGAAGCGGTGCCCGGCGATGCCCGCGCCGAGCAGCACGGCGCCGAGTGCGAGGTGCAGCACGTTCTGCAGCGGGTTGAGCTCGAGCAGCGTAAAGAGGATGCCGCCGTCGGTCGCCGCGAACTCCACGGAGCTCGTCACGAAGAACCCAATCACGCCGAGAAGCAGGTACCCGGTTCCCGCGACGAGCCCGACGATGCGGTTGCGCGAAAAGCGTGCGGCGATCATCAGTGAGGCCGCGGTTCGATGCCCAGTCGTTCGCACGCGGCGTCGTAGAGCACAACAATCTCGCGGCGGATCTCGGCGCGTTCGCTGATCGGAGCGGTCCAACCGATGGTGAGGTCGATTTCGGAACCGTCGAGTGTGTAGACCCACGTGCCGCCTTCGGTGTCGAAGGTGGTCATGCTCGCGGCGCTCGCCTCGGTGTGTCCAAAGGCCTGGGCAATGAGGAGCGAGTCGGCGGGGTGGTCGTCGTTCATGTGGTGAAGAACGGCTGCGGTGATTTCGGGAGAGAAGGCTGGCACGACTCCAACGCTAGCCGAATCACTCACCGAGGTGGTTCTCGAGGAACGAGACACTTCGAGCGAAGGCCAGGGCGGCGGCTCTCGCATCCAAATTCGAACTAATCGTGGCGTTCGCGAACGAGTGCACGGTGCCGAGGTAGGTGTGTTCGATGACCGGGGTGCCGTGGTCTTTGAGCCGGTCGATGAATTCTGCGGGCGTTTCGCCGGGTTCCCAGGTGTCGGTTTCGGCGAAGTGCAGCATCACGGGGGCCGGAATGACGCCGTGATCGGCAGCGCTCAGCGATGAGTAGTACGACACAACGGCGTCGGTTGCTCCGCCCTCCGCGTGCACGAGGGCGAGCCAGCCGCCGACGGAGAATCCAATCGTGCCGACTTTTAGCGAACCGGTGGCGCGCTCGGCGGCGATGACGTCGTCGATGAGCGCGAGGGTCGCACCGAGGTCGAGCTCGTTCATCAGCACCTCGGCCTGCTCGGCACTCGTTGTTGCCCAGCCGCCGTAGAGGTCGAGAACGGCGACGCGGAGCCCACGCGACGAGACCGCCTCGGCATACGCCTCGAGCCAGGGCAGTCGGCCGTACCAGTCGGGCAGGATCACAACGAGGGGCTGGCCCGGCTCGCCGTAGTAGAGCGGCTCGTTGGGCGACGGGATCGGCAGAAGATCAACCATGACCAGAGGCTAGTCCACGCCAGCACGAGTTGCCTCGGCGACCTAGGGTTGGAGTGCACAACAATCAGGAAGACCCAATGACAGCCCAGCCGTTCACTCCCGCCGAGCTTTCGCGCATCCGGGCCGACTTTCCGATCCTGGCCGAGACGGTCAACGGGCACCCGCTTGTGTACCTCGATTCGGGCGCGACATCGCAGAAGCCGCGGGCGGTTCTCGACGCCGAGCGCGACTACTACGAGAACCGCAACGCGGCGGTGCATCGCGGCGCGCACACCCTCGCGGCCGACGCGACCGAGGAGTTCGAGGCGGCTCGCGCCACTGTCGCCCGCTTCATCGGTGCCTCTCCCGAGGAGATCGTCTGGACCGCGAACGCGACGGAGGGCATCAACCTCGTCGCCTACGCGCTCACGGCGTCGCTGGGTGCCGGCGACGAGATCGTCGTCACCGAGCTCGAACACCACGCAAACCTGATCCCGTGGCAGGAGCTCGCGGCCCGCACCGGCGCGACCCTGCGTTTTATCCCTGTCGATGACAACGGCGCCCTGGTGCTCGACGATCTCGAGTCGATCATCACCGAGCGGGCGCGCGTCGTCGCGTTCAGCCACGTGTCGAACGTGCTCGGCTCGGTCTCGCCCGTCGCTCTGCTCGTAGCCCGGGCACGGAGCGTCGGGGCTCTCACGCTGCTCGACGCCTGCCAGTCCGCGCCGCACCTGGCGCTCGACGTGCGCGCCCTCGACGTCGACTTCGCGGTCTTCTCCGGCCACAAGATGCTCGCGCCCACCGGTATCGGCGTGCTGTACGGCCGCGCGTCGTCGCTCGAGCAGCTGCCGCCATTTCTCACCGGCGGCTCGATGATCACAACAGTGACGATGGAGCGCGCCGAATACCTGCCGCCGCCGCAGCGTTTCGAGGCCGGAACGCAGAAGGTCTCGCAGTCGATAGCGCTCGCCGCGGCCGTCGACTACCTGTCTGCCGTGGGCATGGATCGCATCGCGGCCCACGAGCACTCTCTGGGTCAGCGACTGGTCGAGGGGCTTTCGACAATCGACGGCGTGCGTGTGCTCGGGCCTGCCGTCGGCGTCGACCGGGTGGGTCTCGCGAGCATCGATGTGTGTGGCATCCATTCTCATGATTTCGGACAATTTTTGGATGACGCGGGCATCGCCGTTCGCGTCGGACACCACTGTGCGCAGCCGCTGCATCGCCGGCTCGGCGTGACCTCGTCGACTCGTGCGAGTACCTACCTCTACTCCACAGAAGAAGAGGTCGACACATTTCTCACCGGCGTCGTCGACGCCATCAGCTTTTTTGGAGGGGCACGATGAGTGACCTGCAGTCGCTCTATCAGGAGCTCATCCTCGACCACTCGAAGCGGCCGCACGGATTCGGGCTCATCGAGCACCCGTCGTCGGAGTCGCACCAGCTCAACCCGACCTGCGGAGACGAGGTGACGCTGCAGCTCACCGTTGTTGACGACCGTGTGAGCGCGATCTCGTGGGATGGCCACGGCTGCATGATCTCGCAGGCGTCCGCATCTCTGCTCGCCGAACTCGTAAACGCTTCCTCGTTCTCGCGAAGTGATCTCACCGAGCGCATCGACGGCTTCCGCGAGATGCTGCGCTCGCGCGGCACGATCGAACCCGACGAAGGTCTGCTCGGCGACGCTGCTGTGCTCAGCGGTGTCTCTCGCTACTCGGCGCGGGTCAAGTGCGCGATGCTCGCGTGGGTTGCGGCAGAGGATGCGTTGCTCAAGATCGCCGTTTAGCTGAAACGCTTTCACGGTTAACTGACAGGCTTCCGCTCGCGGGTCTTGACCACTCCTCCCCATCGGCGCATGCTGGCCGGGATTTCACAGTCCTGCGGCCCGGCTTTCCACGGAGCTCCGCAGCGGTGTGACCGCCCGGCCGCGCCGACCCTTACAGGGAAGGAACCCCATGCCTCTCACGCGAACACTGAAGTTCGCCGCCGCGGTGGTATCGCTTTTCGCGATGACCCTCGTGGCCACCCCCGCCGTCCGGGCGACGGCACACGGCCACTCCGATGAACCGGTGCTGCTCGCATCCGGAATTCAGGGAGCAAGCGGCTCGACAATCGGCCCGGACGGCGCGCTCTACGTCACCGAGGCACTAACCGGCTCGGTGCTGCGCATCGACACACGAACCGGCGCCTCGACCGTCTACGCCACCGGTCTGCCGCTCAAGGTCATCGGACTCGGCGGCGCTGTCGACGTTGTGTTTATCGGCCGCACCGCCTACGTGCTCGTGACTCTCGTGAGCGCCGACGTCGGCGGCACAAGCGTCGGCGGCATCTACCGTCTGAATCGCTCGGGCGGTTTCAGCGTCGTCGCCGACCTCGGCGCCTGGTCGACCGCCAACCCGCCAGACACCGCATTCGACATTCCGAGCGGGCTCCAGTTCGCCTTCGATGTCTACCGCGGCGACTTCCTGGTCACCGACGGTCACCACAACCGGGTGCTGAAGGTAACGCGTTCCGGCGCGATCTCGGAGGTCATCCAGTTCGGCAACATCGTTCCGACCGGCTTGGATGTCGCGGGCCGCACGGTTGTGCTCGCCGAAGCGGGGGCGGTGCCGCACCTCCCCGCTGACGGCAAGGTTGTGTCGTTCGGCGTGAAGCATCCATTTGTGCGTGACATCGCATCCGGCTACAGCCTGCTCGTCGACGCCGAGTTCGGACCGTGCGGTTCGCTGTACGCGCTCTCGCAGGGTGACTCGCCGGGCGTTGTGCCGGCCGGCTCGCCCGCGCTTCCCGACAGTGGTGAGCTGCTGCGCGCAAACCGCAACGGCACCTTCACGGTCGTTGCAGACCAGCTCGACCTGCCGACCTCCGTCGACTTCAAGCGCGACGCGGCGTACATCGTCACAAATGACGGTGACGTCTGGAAGATCGCAGACGTGAATGGATGGCGCCACCGCGGTTGCGGCTGGTAGCGGATCGGGGTGCCCGGAGGTTGGGCTCCGGGCACCCTTCTCGTCTAGCCTGAGCGTGTGGACGACTACTGCCGCACGATCATCGACTTCGTTGTGATTGTCAGTGCGCCGTTTCTCACCTCGCACTTCGACGTTGCCGCCATCGCGCTCGCCGTTGTGGTTCTTGTCGTCGCGGTTCTCATCGCGATCGAGAGAGTCTTCGTTGCGCGGCTCGTCTTAGTGCCGACCCTTCGCCAGCCGACCCCGCGACGCGTGTACGCGGTCGTTGTATGGTCAGCCCGCGCGGCGCACCGTGCCCGGGCACCGTCCGTTCTGGGAGTCATCGCCCGCGCCTGAGGTCTCTACCCGGCGTGGGTCAACCAATCCACGAACGGAACCCCATGCTCACGCGCCTGCGCGCCCTCATCGACCGCTTCAACTACAAGAGCTTTATGCTCGTCGGCAATCTGTACGTCGCAGCCGCGTCTCTCATCGGCTTCGAGATGCTCGTCGTCATCCTCGGCTACACAACGGTGTGGCCACTCGGGGCGCCGCTCGCCGCGGCCGGCATCGGCATCTACGTGCTGGTGCGTCGCTGGTGGCGCAAACGCGCGGGCGACGAAGAAGAAGAGAGCGGATGACGGGAATCGAACCCGCGCTATCAGCTTCACTGACGGCAGCGGAGAGCTCGTTGATGAGTCTCCACGCTCGTGCGAGGCGGCGCTCAACTGGAAGCCCACCCACCTCAAACTCGGACATACGGCCCAATATGTCGTATCGGATATCCAGGCGCCGGGTTTGCGGCCCGCAGAGAACCGGAGACCAAACTTGTTTGGCGAGCGAATCACCGTCGACTCTTAGGGCGCACCCTTGATCGGTGTCCGTCTCGACATCCGTTTGCCATTAAATGAGCCTGTATGCCTCACTCATGGGGTCGGTTGCGATCCTGTGTCCAAGCGCTGTTCGGTCGACCCCGAGTTCTACCGCAATCCAAAGCCGAAACACGAGCACGGTTTCGCGCCAACGATTGAGCATGTCGATATCAGAAGAGAGAGTGCGATTGGCATGTTTTATCGCGTTGTAGGCATCGGCAGTCGATTGCGCCCATTCCGCAACGTCGAACGGGATAACGTCGGCGAGGGGGCGTCCAACTCGCTCTAACCGGGCAGCGATGGACATGTTGGCGGCAGCTTTTGGTGTGGCCCCGTCGTCGCGTTGGACTATCAGGTATGCCAGGGCTTCCATTCCCATGCAGACCTGTGCCAATTCGATCGATATTCGTGGGTTCAGTGTGAGCGCGGAGACAAGGAACGGGTCGATCGCGCGCGCGAAGGCTGTCCGAAGCCTCAACCACCGAAGTAGACCCTCCTTTCGCAAATCCAAGTAATTGATCAGATGCATCCGCGGGGCCGAACCCGCGGTTTCTTCCTCGGCGTGAGCTGCGATTACTCGCAGCCACGAGCCAGAGCGCGACGTCGGGTCATCGCTTGGTGATGGATCCACCTTGAAAACTGCATCTAGTAGAACGGTCTCAGGGATCCAGGACGAGATCGTCAAGAGGTCGCGAAGGGCGTAATGAGATTCAAGATGCTTCGTCCAGGCTGAGGGCTCGAGATAAGAAGTCTCAACTTTCGCGAAATTACGCAGTACCGTCTCATCCGAAAAGTAGTCGTCAGTCGCGTGCCAACTTGGTACAAGTCGAAGTCCAGATGGGCCACCGACATCGATGGGATCTCCATCCTTCAGCGTGTAAGTGACCGTACGCGGTCCTGTCGCGGGCACTGCCGAGGCGCGATCCCGGTCAACGCTCGAAAGCCCAGCCCACATTCTCAAGCCTGACACTTCACTTCGGAGACTTTCGACGTTGTCCAAGTCGAGGTCGCCCCAGAATCCGAAAACGGCGTACTCGACGATGATTATGCCTAACCCTGCGCCGAAGAAGATCGGATTGAGTTGAGACACCCGACACCCCAACAGCATTACCGAACCGTTGTGGTCGGCGAACATCAGACGATTCGGGATCCCCGTCGTCTCCGCAGCGGGCTTGGTGGATAGAAGCGTTTCGGCCGAGAACCACGCTGCGTACGTGTCTTCGCAGTGATCCCAAGGGATCGTCAGGCGAATCGAATCGGCGGTTCTCTCTAGTTGGACTTTTCTGTCCGGAGTGTCTGGGTCAAAGTCGATGAGGTTCCCGATTCGAACAGTGCCAATGTTGAGGTCGTTAGGCATCTCGCGCCGTACCTGGCCGCAACGGTTCGTTTGGTCTGATCATGCTGTCAGCGTAGTGAAACTTGCGATGCAAGCGAGGCCACAATGTTGGGCTCCAGTGAATCCTGCAGCCCGCAAATGAGATAGCTTGTCGGCAACGAGATCACCGTCCGGCCCGTGGCGTCGGAACAAATAGGACTGGACATTACTGATGACAGATGAGCTCGCAGCGGATGCAATCCCCGAGGTCGACCCTCAGCCTTTCATCGACGCTAACTCCGACGCGCGCTCTCGCTACGGCCGTTTCAACCTCGCGATAGTCGGTGGAACTGGTGTGGGGAAGTCCTCCCTCATCAATGCAGTATTCGGTCGTGATGCAGCCAAGGTCGGTAAGGGTCTACCCGTCACGAAGGGTATCCACTACTACCACGACGACTCGCTTGGCATCTGGGATTTCGAGGGCTTCGAGATCGGTTCTATCGCGTCACCTGCTGACACCCTTCGAGGGAATTTGAAGGACATCGCACGTCGCGACCGCGAGGAACAACTGTCGGTGGTCTGGTATTGCGTGTTGGCGAAAGCCGAACGCCTAACGCAGACGGACATCGACCTCATCCACGAACTAGACTCCGCCGGTCTCCCAGTCATTCTCGTCGTCACCAAGGTCGACTGGACTAAGAACCCGATTACGGGCAAGCAATCGGTGTCCAAAGACACCGAAGAGTTTCACCGGTGGCTTGAGAACCCGGTGGATGAAAATCAGAAGAAGATCGAGATCCCGATCAAACGTGTGATCTTGACGTCAGTTCGGGACCGCCAAGGGAAGGGCAAGGGGCATGGGCTCGGTGACCTTCTTGCCGAGACGCTCGCTCTTTCCCCCGAGGACGAGAAGGACGCCTTTCGCGTAGCGCAACGCCTAAACCTTCCATGGAAGCGTGAAATGGCTCGCCCGGTCATTGCCGCGGCGGCTTCCGCTGCCGCTATCGCTGCAGCGGTTCCCATCCCGATCGCTGACGCGGCCGCTCTCGCACCAATCCAAATGGCGATGATGGGGCGTATTGCTGCCATATACGACCTGGAGTTCAAGGCAATGCTTTCTGGATCGGCCGTCGCGCAGCTCGGTGCCCAGATTGCAGGCAAGGCCCTGGCGAGAAGCTTCATCAAACTCATCCCCGGTGCAGGCTCCGCGGTGAGCGCCACCGTCGCGTTTGCTTTGACCGCAGCGACAGGCGAGGCATGGCTTCGCTTGTGTGAGAAAGTGCACACGGGCGAGGTTGATCTCTCGCAGGTCAGTGACGCATGGCGTGCGTACAGCCCCACGCTCGTGACGATCGTAAAGAAGCTGATCGAGCAGAAAGCGGCCACAGCTCCAGTCCTCCCGTAAATCGGGATACTCGCGGCCCGAAGCAACGGACAAGTGATCCGACGGAAGTCCGAAGTGTGTGGCAAACTCACAATTCATGGACGGATCACGAGCTATACGCATCGGCAAGGTGCTCGGGCAGGGCTGGAATGCGGAGTACCCACAGCCCCCCGCTGAGATCGTCGATCTCGCGCGTCGAGTCAGTTACTACTTCGTCGAGAATGGCGGGCAGGGCACCAGCACCCCCCGGGAAATCGAAAAAGTCATCGTTGCCCAAGCGCGGCGCAGTCGAACCAAGCTGCCCTCGCTAACCTCAAAAGAACTTATGGCCTCAATCGCAGGAGAGATCGATGACTCGTTCGCGGCAACGCTTCGCGCCGAACTAGGCACGCCGGTGGCGATCCTGCTCGAACTGCAAGCACCCTCACTCGCACGCCTTGCAAACACGCCGAGGAAAACCAGAACGCCGGTAGCGCTGATACTCGCTGAGGAAGCAAAAAACTTGGGCTACCTGGGCGCATCGATTTATAGCCACCCGGACCCAGGAATCCTCCGAAAAGCAATGCGTTTCGAGAACCACGAGTCGCGCGTCACAATAAAAGACGCCGAAGATTGCATGGCGGAGCTTGGGCGATTGACTGGCCCTGTCGGAACCGCGCGAGGCAACGAAACGGAGCTCGTCGGTGCAAAAGAGGTTGCCAAAGCGCTGGAGAAAATCCTTCGCCACTTGCACGGCGAGACCGAGCGAGTGTTCGAGACCCACACGGGGGAGTATCGCAATCTCACGCCCACAGAATTGAAAAGCTCGCGGAAACAAGTGCGGGCATCCCTTTACTTCCGCTGGTACAACGCCGTCTCGGAAAGCAAGGAGCGGTTCGGGACGCTCTATCCTTTCAACGGCCCACTCCCAAAAGACCAGACCGCTCGGATCGTTGAACAGGATCGCCGGGCAGCTGATCGAGCGCACGTAAAGAAGCGAGCCACCGCCGCAATCCAAGAATTGGTCGGCCCCATTCTTAACGGTGCCGGGGTGATCCGCTCGCTCAACGTGGCACCACGGGCAGACTTCCCACGCCCCGCACCACAGCCGTATGGAGTTTCGTCGCGCGGGGCAGAACTCTGGGTCGCCGACGCACTCAAATGGCTTGGCGCTCGTAAGGTAACAGTTACCCAGCAGAGTGGAGACGGCGGCGTCGACGTACTCACCTCCAGCTATGCGGTGAGCGTCAAGCACTACAGGGGATCCATTCCGGTTGAGGAAGTCAGAGAGATTTTCGGAGTGAGCACAGTTATGAATTTGAAACCAATGCTCTGGACGAGCGGAACACTCACTCGGTCGGGAGCGGCCTTCGCCGATCTAGCCCCGGTTCCCGCCTTTCACTACAACGTAGAGACCGCAAAGATAAAGGCTCTGAACAGCGGCGCACAGGAACTGCTCGACCGCGGACTTTGACTTCGACTCGCTGTCCCACGTGCTGAAATGCTTGTTCGTAGCCCACTCCCGACAACGAGAATCAAACCTTCATTGCGGGGCTGTGGATACTTAGGAGCCCACCCACAGTGCGGGTTTTGCGTTGAGGATATGGATGACATCGACGTACCCAATTGCGAGGTCTGCCTTCTCCCGATGAGGCCGTCAGAACGCGGGCGCGCCATCATCTGGTTCTGCGTGTTGTGCGGGCTCGCGAAACTGTGAGCTCATCACCGCGATCGGAATGGACGCGGGGCCCGCCAACTCGCGACCTAGTCCTTTGCTAGAAAAGACCGAGTGCTATCTTCTGGTGCAGAAGAGCATTCTCGACCAAGATGCGAGAACTGACCAACCAATCTGTGGCATCTGAGGGATGACCTAAATGAGCGGTCGCCGTGCGCCAGAAGGCCTCTGCTCCGGCCGCATCCCCCGTGAGTTGCTGCAGAATAGAAGCGTTGTAATACAAAGCAGCAAGCGGCACTTTTGTTTGGTCCGAGGGGCCAAAGAACTGTTCCAGCGTTCGATGCTGTTCGATCGCCTCATCGAGAGCTTCAGCCGCTAATTGGAAGCGATCGGTCTGGATATAGACGGCGCTGAGAGCGAGGTCCACTGTTGCGAGTGTGTCGCGTGGATAAGGGTCACTTGGGCTCTCGTCTATCTGCATGCGAAACGAGAAAGCCAGAGCGAGCATGTCGTTTTCAGGGGGCAGTTCTAATTGCGAGGCCAAGCGAAGGGTCGAGCGAGCGCCCAGCACCTCGCGCGTGTCCCACCCGGCGATAGGTCCCTTGGAATTCATAGTCGAACACTAACGAACAGTGGCAGGCGACGCGAACGCCCGATATTGCCTATCAGCGAACGCCGGCGATGCGAGCTATCTGTGTCTGGCCCGCAATGCTTCTCAACAGCTTGATAAAAGTCTCATCTGACGTGAGAAACGACAGTGGTGCCCGATTTGTTAGAGAGCGGATGACGGGAATCGAACCCGCGCTATCAGCTTGGGAAGCTGAAGTTCTGCCATTGAACTACATCCGCGTGTGCAGAGATTCTAACGCCGGGCTAGCCCGTGACAGGGGAGGCAAGCACTGCGATGAGCGCCACAACGCTCCCGCCGAGGTAGAACATCACGCCGGCGCGAATCGAGAAGGCTTTCTGGCGGTCGACTCGCTCCGGTGTGAAGGAGAAGACGGGACATCCAGCCCACGCAAGCAGGCCCATCCCCGCTACGGCTATCAGCGCGCCAAGACCCCAGACCGCTTCGCCGAAGACGGGCAGATCGCTCGGGCGCCACCCGGTCGACAGCAGTCCCGCGAGTGGGATACCCGCCGCGATAATCGCGGCACCGAACCAAACTGTGCCGGTGAAGTCGATGCGCTTGAGCTCTTCTGTCGTTGAGGTAATGGACTCGGTCATTACTCCACCTTCGCCCCGCCATTTCGATGCGGCAAGGCGGTTGACAAGCCAGCGAGCCAAATACACTGTTGCCCATGCTGCTTTCTGACAGGGACATCAAGGCCGAACTCGCATCGGGCCGCGTCGGACTCGAGCCGCTCGACCTCGACATGGTTCAGCCGTCGAGCGTTGACGTGCGGCTCGACAGGTTCTTCCGCCTCTTCGATAACCACAAGTACCCGTTCATCGACCCGGCCGAAGACCAGCCCGACCTCACGCACCTCGTCGAAACCGCTCCCGACCAGCCGTTTATTCTGCACCCCGGCGAGTTTGTGCTGGGCAGCACCTACGAGCTCGTCACCCTGCCCGACGACATCGCCGCGCGCCTCGAGGGCAAAAGCTCACTCGGACGCCTCGGTCTCCTCACTCACTCGACCGCGGGCTTCGTTGACCCCGGCTTCTCCGGGCACGTCACTCTGGAGCTGTCGAACGTCGCGACCCTGCCGATCAAGCTCTGGCCAGGCATGAAGATCGGCCAACTCTGCTTCATCAAGACGAGCTCACCGGTCGAGAACCCCTACGGCTCCGGCCAGTACGGTTCGCGCTACCAGGGCCAGCGTGGCCCGACGGCTTCGCGCAGCTTCCAGAACTTCCACCGCACGGATGTCTCGATCACCGACCTGGGCGCACCCGGCAACTAGAGGCGCTCTGCCCGCGGGCTGAGCCGGGGGTGGCTAGTAGGCGCCCGCCTCAGCGGCAGCCACAACCAGGCCGGCCTCTTCGTCGAGAATCGCGCGGGTTCCCGAGAGGCCGAGTCGCGTCGCACCGGCAGCGATCATCGCGCGCGCGTCAGCAAGCGATCGGATGCCGCCACTCGCCTTTACGCCGGCTGCACCATTCACGGCCTGAGCCATGAGGGCGACCGCGTGCACCGTTGCGCCGCCCGCGGGGTGGAACCCCGTCGACGTCTTGACGAAGTCGGCTCCGGCCGCGACGGCCGCGCGGCAAGCACCGACGATCTCGTCGTCGGTGAGGGCTGCAGACTCGATGATGACCTTGAGCACGAGCGGCGCGGGAATCACACCGCGCACCGACGCGATGTCGGCCTCGATGAGGTCGAAGCGTCCGGCCTTCGCGGCACCCAGGTCGATGACCATGTCGACCTCGTGCGCGCCAAGAGCGATCGACTCGGCTGCCTCGGCGGTCTTGATGGCGGTCGTGTGCTTGCCCGACGGGAATCCGGCGACCACCGCGATCTTGAGATCGGAACCTGCGGGAAGCGTCACCGGCAACATCGAGGGCGAGACGCAGATGGAGTAAACCCCGAGGTCGAGGGCCTCTGTGACGAGAGCCGCGACATCCAAGCCGGTCGTTTCTGGCTTGAGGAGTGTGTGGTCAACGATCGGCGCAATGGCGGAGGGCATGGTGAAACCTTTGGAGAGGGGCGTGGCGCCCGCGGAAAGAATGTCGCGGGCAGCACTGACCACTAGATAAGGGTACTTAATGCGCGCTAGTGGCGCAGTTGCTCAAGCTGCCAGACGAGCCAGGGGCTGAAGGCGAAGGGCGCGGCGGCTGCGGCGGTGAGCAGAGCATCGGGCTCCAGCCAGGCCCACTCAGACACCTCGGAGGCGTTCGCAACCGGGTCGACAGCTGTGACCGCGCGGTACACCGGGCAGATTTCGTTCTCGACGATGCCCGAGGCGTCGACGGCGCGGTAGCGGAAGTCGGGCAGCACAAGTTCGATGGATTCGAGCGACAGGCCGAGTTCGAATTCGGCACGTCTTTTCACGGCATCCTCCATGCTTTCGCCGGGGGCGGGGTGTCCGCAGAAGGAGTTGGTCCAGACGCCGGGCCAGGTCAGCTTCTCCAAAGCGCGCCGAGTGACCAGCACACGACCGTCCGGGCCGTAAATGTGGCAGGAAAAGGCCAGATGGAGGGCAGTCTCCGTTGTGTGCACCGCGTACTTGTCCGCAGTACCAATGGGCGTTCCGTCATCTGCGACGAGCACGACCTTCTCGGCTGGTGTGTGCATCGCGGTATCCTGCCTGAGTGAGTGGTTCCGACGTAAAATCCGCCGCGGCGGAGCGGCAAGCGCGAGTCGACGTCGTTCTTGAGCGCTTCTTCAGCCTAGCCAAGAACCGGGCGACTCCCTTCGGCGATCGGTACGTTCACCTCTGGGAGACGCTCGAAGCCAACACCACGGGTGGCAAGCGGTTTCGACCGCGTATGGTCTTCTCGGCCTATCAGTCGCTCGGGGGCGAAGATTTCGAGGCAGCGGCCTATGTCGGAGCAGCCTTCGAACTTCTGCACACCGCGCTCATCGTGCACGACGACGTCATCGATCACGACTTCGTTCGTCGCGGGGTTGCAAACATCTCGGGCGCCTATCGCGACCTGGCACTAACAAAAGGCACAACGTCGGATGTCGCGGAGCACAGCGGTGTCTCCGCGGCTGTCATCGCGGGCGACCTTGCCCTGTTCAACTCCTACCGGCTCATCGACAAGAGCGGTGTTGCCGATGACGTGCGGGCTCGCCTGCTCGAGGTGATGGATGAGGCGCTCTTCGCCTCCGCCGCCGGCGAACTCATCGACATCGACTTCTCGATCGACCCGGGCATGCCTCCCGTCGACGACATCCTCCTGATGGAGCGGCTCAAGACCGCCGTCTACTCCTTCGAGTGCCCCCTGCAGGCCGGCGCGATTCTCGCCGGGGCCGACGACGACATCGTTGCGACGCTCGGCGAGTTCGGTCGCGAGATCGGCATTGCCTACCAACTCGTCGACGACTTGCTTGGAGTCTTCGGATCCGAGGCCGAAACCGGCAAAACGACCCTGGGTGACCTTCGCGAGGGCAAGCGCACGGTCATCATCTCGTACGCGACGACGACCTCCGACTGGGATGCCATTGCGCCCCTCATCGGCAAGCCCGACCTCACCGAGGCGGAAGCGTCGACAGTGCGCGACATTCTCGTGAGTTGCGGCGCGAAGGGGTTCGCCGAGGGGCTCGCCCGCTACTACGGCAACCGTGCAATTGCCCGCCTCGCCGAGCCGCACATCCCCGCGGCGCTGCGCGTCGAGCTGCACCCCGTCGCCGAAGACGTGCTCGGGCGCGTTCGATGACCCACCTGAGCCTCTACGACCGCGTCGCCGAGGAGACAGCAAGCATCGTCATCCGCCGGTACTCGACGTCGTTCGGCCTCGCGTCGCGCCTGCTCGGCAAGTCGGTGCGCCAGCACGTAGAGAACATCTACGCCCTCGTGCGCGTGGCCGACGAGATCGTGGATGGTGCCGCGGTCGAGGCCGGCCTCGACATCGTTGGTGCGGCCCGCCAGCTCAACGAACTCGAACGCGAGACCGAGCACGCCGTCGAAACCGGCTTCAGCGGAAACCTCGTTGTGCACGCCTACGCGCTCACCGCCCGCGAGACCGGTTTCGGCCACGAGCTCAGCGCGCCCTTCTTCGAGTCGATGCGCACCGACCTGAGCGAGACCCAGCACGACCAGGCGAGCTTCGACCGCTACGTCTACGGTTCGGCGGAGGTCGTCGGTCTGATGTGCCTCCGCGCTTTTCTTCACGATTCGGATGTCACGGCCGACGAACGAGCACGCTTCGAGCACGGCGCCCGCGCCCTCGGAGCCGCGTTTCAGAAGGTCAACTTTCTGCGCGATCTCGCCGCAGACTTCGACACCCTCGGTCGCAGCTACTTTCCCGGCGTGAGCGTCGAATCGTTTTCGGAAGCCGACAAGGTGCGCCTGCTCGACGACATCGACGCCGATCTGCGTACATCTGCAGCGGTTGTGCCCGACCTGCCGGCGAGCAGTCGAAAAGCAGTTGCTCTCGCGCAGGGACTATTCGCTGAGCTTTCCGTAAGATTACGCAGAACGCCCGCAGAAGACCTGCGCCGCACCCGAGTGCGCGTTCCGAACCCCGTCAAGGCGCGCATCGCCGCTGGCGCTGCCCTAGGAAGGACTCCCCGCCCGTGAGCCACATAGTCATCATCGGCGGCGGGATCAGCGGACTTGCCTCCGCGGCACTTCTTGCGCGCGAAGGTCACGAAGTTTCTGTCTTCGAGAAGCAGTCGGCTCTCGGCGGCCGCGCGGGCGCGTGGGAGAGCAACGGCTTCCGCTTCGACACCGGCCCCTCGTGGTACCTCATGCCCGAGGTGTTCGACCACTTCTACAAGTTGCTCGGAACATCGTCGGAAGAGCAGCTCAGCCTCGTAACCCTCGATCCCGGTTACCGGGTCTTCTTCGAGGGAGCAAACGCGCCCCTCGACGTCGCGGCGAACCGCGACGAAAACGTCGAGCTGTTCGAGTCGGTCGAGAAGGGCGCGGGCGCAAAGCTCGAGCGCTACCTCGATTCCGCGAAAAACGTCTACGAGCTTGCGAAGCGCAAGTTTCTCTACACCTCGTTCGCCAAACTCGGCCCGGTCTTCACTCGCGAGGTGGTTCGCCAGGGCGGCACGTTCCTTCGCCTGCTGACGCGCCCGCTCTCCCGCCTCGTCGCGCGCACCGTCAAAGACCGTCGCCTGCGCCAGATACTCGGCTACCCGGCCGTCTTCCTCGGCTCATCGCCCAAGCTCACACCGAGCATGTACCACCTGATGAGCCACCTCGACCTCTCCGACGGTGTGCTCTATCCGATGGGCGGATTCTCCGGCGTCATCCAGAGCATCCACCAGCTCGCGATCGACGAGGGCGTGACGATCGTCACTGATGCGGATGTCTCGCGCATCCTCGTTGTTGATGGTGCCGCCACCGGCATCGAATACGTGGATGTCGCGGGCACGACCCAGCGCGTCGACGCCGACGTCGTCGTCTCCGCCGCCGACCTGCATCACACCGAGACCAAGCTGCTTGAGCCCGTCAACCAGACCTACCCGCAGCACTACTGGGACACCCACCTTCCCGGACCGAGCGCACTGCTGCTCTACATGGGCGTCGAGGGCGAGCTGCCCGAGCTGCAGCACCACAACCTGCTCTTTACGAAGGAGTGGGACAAGGGCTTCGACGCGATCTTCGGCAGCAACCCTTCGGTGCCCGACCCCGCATCGCTCTACATCTGCAAGCCGAGTGGAGTGGACCCGGATGTCGCCCCCGACGGTCACGAGAACATCTTCGTTCTTGTGCCGATCCCCGCGGACCCCACGATCGGCCGCGGCGGCATCGACGGCGCAGGCGATACCCGCATCGAGGCGCTCGCCGACAAGGTCATCGCCCAGATCTCGGCCTGGACCGGTATCGACGACCTCGCTTCGCGCATCACGGTGCGCCGCACGGTCGGGCCGGGCAACTTCGCGACGGAACTCAACGCCTGGCGCGGAACAGCCCTCGGTCCCGCGCACACGCTCAAGCAGAGCGCTTTCTTCCGTGCCGGCAACAAGTCGAAGAAGGTCGATGGCCTCTACTTTGTCGGCGGCTCGACGATTCCCGGCATCGGCCTACCCATGTGCCTCATCAGTGCCGAGGTTCTGCTCAAGCGCCTTCGCGGCGACACGTCGACCGAGCCGCTTGCCGAGCCGCTCGTCTCGAGCCTGCCGCTGGCGGAGGATGACGGCGACGGCAGCTTCACCGGCGACGGCACGTCCGACCCCGAAGCGGCTCTCGAAACGAGCTCGTAGTGGGGCTGCTTTACCTCGCGGCGCTCGCGATCGCCCTCACCGGCATGGTGATACTCGATCGCCGCTTCGGCCTGTTCTTCTGGCGGTCGGCGCGCACCGCGACGATTGTGCTCGTCACCGGCGTCGCGTTTTTCCTCGTCTGGGATCTCTTCGGCATCGGCCTCGGAATCTTCTTCCGCGGTGAGACCTCCTTTATGACCGGACTCCAGCTCGCTCCGGAGCTGCCGATCGAGGAGCTCTTCTTTCTCACGCTGCTCTGCTATCTCACGATGAACCTTTACGGCGCGCTCGACCTGTGGCGCACGCACAGAAGCTCGACCGGGGCGGGGCGCGCGTGAACTACTGGACGCTCAACGCGATCTTCCTGGCTGCCGTGGCTGCCGTTGCCCTCGCTGCGATCCTGAGGCGCCGTGCACCGCGCTGGCGCGCCGTCGCCGTCGCGCTCGCCGTGGTTCTCGTGATGACCACCGTGTTCGACAACATCATGATCGGCGTCGGCCTCGTCGGATACAACGCGTCGAAGATTAGCGGGGCGTTCATCGGCATCGCTCCACTTGAGGATTTCGCGTACGCCGTCGCCGCGGTGATCCTGCTGCCGTCGCTCTGGGCGCTGGTGCACAAGCCGCGGCGCCTCGCGAAGCCGCAGGAAACAAAGCAGCACACCGCGCAGCAAACGACGCGGAACACAGCGCAGCAGGAAGGCCCCGATCGTGCTTAAGGCGCTCTTCGTTTCGTCCCGACCGTTGAGCTGGGTCAACACGGCGTTCCCGTTCGCGGCCGCCTACTTTTTGACGACGCGTGAGATCGACGCGACTCTTGTGATTGGCACGCTGTACTTTCTCGTGCCCTACAACCTCGCGATGTACGGAATCAACGACGTCTTCGATTACGAGTCAGATCTGCGCAACCCACGCAAGGGTGGCGTCGAGGGTGCCCTGCTCGACACCCGGATGCACCGGCCGACCCTGTGGGCGGCAGCGATCACCAACATTCCCTTCCTCGGGTATTTAGTTGCGGTCGGTAACCCCCTGTCCTGGTTAGTGCTCGCGATCAGCGTGTTCGCCGTCATCGCGTACTCGGTGAAGGGGCTGCGCTTCAAGGAGCGACCGTTTGTCGATTCGCTGACGAGCAGCACCCATTTTGTCTCGCCAGCAATCTACGCACTTGTGCTCGTGGGCGCGGTCTTTACTCCCGAGCTGTGGGCAATTCTCGGCGCGTTCTTCCTGTGGGGGATTGCGTCACACGCGTTCGGAGCTGTGCAGGACGTGATCGCCGACCGCGAGGCATCCATTTCCTCGATCGCGACGGTGATCGGTGCCCGGGCAACGGTCAGGCTCAGTGTTGTCGCTTACGTGCTTGCGGGCGCGCTGCTGCTGTTCGCGGGCTGGCCTGCGGCGCTCACGGCAGTGCTCGCTCTGCCCTACGCGGTGAGTTGCGCGATCTACTGGAGAATCACCGATGCGGAGGCCGAGACGGCCAACCGCGGCTGGAAGCGCTTTTTGTACTTCAACTTCATCACCGGCTTCTTTGTAACGATGGTGATGATCGCCTGGGCGCTGGGCGTCTAACCGGGCCGGATTAGGCCTTCGGCTCGCTGGTTTCGGTTCCGAACTCGGCGTCGAGCTGGCGCTCGATGTGTGCGTTCTCGGCGAAGGTGACGTAGCCGTCGGCCTGTTCCTTGGTGAGCGGGGTCGTGGCACCGCAATACGTGCAGGTGACGGTGCGCTTGATGTACACGGGAAACAGCGGGATGAAGAAGAGCGTGAACTTCGTCACGTGCTTGATGATCTTTTGCGCCGCCGGGTTGTGGCAGTTGCCGCAGACGAAGTTGAGCATCGCGAGGAGGAGCGCCGTCGAGCGTGTTCCGAAGATAATCATTTCTCGACAGTAGTCGCATACCCGACGATTGACGGGAATTGCCAGCTAACCGGTCCAGCCGAGGTTTTTCGCGACCCGGGTCAGCACGTCGACAGTCGCGAGGTACTCCGCGTCGGTGATGCCCTGCGCGATGACCGTGCGCTGCTCGGCGACGACGTCGGCGAGGCGGGCGAACGCGGCGCTGCCGCGCTCCGTGATCTCGTAGCCGCTAGGTGTTGCGTCGACCCAGGCGGAATCGATGAGCTCGGTGAGGTGCTCGGCCGAGGACTCGGGCGGCGCGCCATCCACACCGCTTGAAAGGAAGGGCGCGACGGCCTCATCGAGTTCCGCGACTGTGGCGGAGCCGCGGGCAAGCACGTTGAGCAGCTGCCATTGCCGTCGCGTGACGCCGTGCTCGTCGAGTGTCGCTGCGAATTGCTCGTCAATAAGGCGGTCGACGAGCTTGAGCCAAAAACCTATCGGGCGTTGATCGGTCATGGCCATGAGGGTACGCCTGCGCCCTGAACGGCGAAAGTACCCCGTCTGGGTGATTGCGCTTCGCCGAAACAGCAAAAAGTGCTCCAAACGGCGAGGTTTGGAGCACTTTTCGACGGTTGGGCCGGCGAGATGCGTCAGTACTTGAAGCCCAGCTCCTCCGGGTAGTCGCCGAGCGCCGTGAGCTGCGCCGCGGCGGACTGCAGGTGCGACAGCGTGAGGCCGAGGGCGCCGGGGCCGAAGCTGACACGCGAGACGCCAAGGTCGGCGAGCTTGCGCAGCGAAACCGCGCCGGGGTGCCCGATCACTGAGATCTTGCCGTGCACCTGGTCGATGGCGCGGGCTACGAGCTCTTCGGTCTCGAGACCGAGGAAGAAGATGCTGTCAGCGCCGGCGTCGAGGTAGGCGTTGGCGCGGGCAACCGCGTCGTCCCATTCGCCGCCACCCGCGAGGGTGTCGACACGTGCGTTGATCGCGATCGGCACACCGGTGGCAACCGCGGCTGCGCGCGCTGCCGCAACGCGCGCCGTTGCATCCACTATCGAAAACAGCGGCGCCTTCGCCGGGCCCACGCTGTCTTCGATGTTGAGGCCGGCGGCGCCCGTCGAGATGAGCTGCTCGACATTGTGCTGAACGCCGGCGGCGTCACGCGAGTAGCCCTTTTCGAAGTCGACGGACACCGGCACGTCCACCGCGTCGACGATGAGTTCGGCGACAGCGAGCGCCTGTTCGACTGTGAGTCCTTCGCCGTCTTCAACACCGTGGGCGAACGACACGGCGTGGCTCGCTGTGGCGAGAGCCTTCACGCCGGGAGTGGATGCGACGATCCGGGCGGTCACGGCATCCCACACGTTTGTGACGATGAGCGGCTCACCCGGTATGTGCAGCGAGCGGAGAAGTTCGGCCTTTGCAATGGCGTCGGCGAGGTTCGGGGTAGTGGCGTGATCGTTTGTGGTCATGGGTCAACCCTGCCGGGTCAGCCTGAGCGTTGCCAGCAGAAAACGGTCTGTTACGCGGCCTTTGGGGCAACCTTCACGAACAGCATCAGCACAAGACCAACGGCGAGCACAAACACGATTCCGAGAACGCCGAAGTGCACGGCGCCGAAGATCGAGATGAACGCGCCCCAGAGCACGGGGGAGAGGAAGCTCGCCGCGCGACCCGTCGTCGCATAGAGGCCGAAGATCTCGCCCTCACGGCCGGCCGGTGTGACGCGCGCGAGAAGCGAGCGAGATGCCGATTGGGCGGGGCCGACGAAGACACACAGCAGGAGGCCGAAGATCCAGAAGATCGTCTTGCCGAAGTCGTGCAGGGCGAAGACCGCGATGCCCGAGACGACGAGGCCGACGAGCGAGAAAAGAACAACGGCGCGCGGTCCGACCATGTCGTCGAAGCGTCCGGCGATGAACGTGCTCACGCCCGCGATGAGGTTGGCGGCGATGCCGAACAGCACAACCTCGGTGAATTCGAATCCGAATCCCGCGGCGGCAAGCACCGCGCCGTAGGTGAACACACCGGCAAGGCCATCGCGGTAGACGGCACTCGCGAGCAGGAACCAGAAGGTCGAGCGTGCCTCGACGAACAGACGCTTGATGTCTCGCGCGAGAACGACGTAGCTCTTGAAGAAGGGAACCTTCTCGCGTGCCGCGACGGGAGGCAGTTCGGGCACGTTGAGGAAGATGGGGATCACAAACAGGATCGTCCACAGCGCGCAACCGAGGGCGATGACGCGGAAGGGCAGGCCATTGTCGGTCGAGAGCCCGAACCAGTCGAAGCTCTGCGCGACGACGACGATCACGAGCGCGAGGATTCCGCCGATGTATCCGAGGCCCCAGCCGAGCCCGCTCACGCGTCCTACAGTCTCCTTTGTCGAAACCTGCACGAGCATCGCGTTGTAGTGAACTCCCGCGATCTCGTTGAAGACGCTGCCGATCGCGACGAGCGAGATGCCGAGAAGGAAGAACGGGGGCGAGGCCTGCACAAAGAACATCAGCGCCATGCAGAGCACAACAACGCCGGTGTTGATGCCGAGCAGAACCTTGCGGCGACCGGTTGAGTCAGACCGCTGCCCGAGCACCGGGGCGAGCAGCGCGATGAAGAGGCCCGCGACGGCTCCCGCGTATCCAAGGTTTGCAACGAGGGACGCGATGCCCGCGTCGTACTCGGCGTTACCCGCGCCGAGTGCCGCGATCTCCGGGGGGAGGAAGTAGTCCTCGGTGAGATACAGGGCCGTGAAGATGAAGGTCAGGATGACCGTGTTGAAGGGCTGCGTTCCCCAGTCCCACAGCGCCCACGACCACACCTGCTTGCGCGGCACGACCTTGTCGCCCTGCAGATCGAGGCCCACAACACCAACGGCGAGGGTGTTCGCGGCGGTCGGGATCTTGCGGGGAGTAGCACCGTTGTCGCTCATGGTTCACAACTTATCGCCTGAGGGTTAACAACGGGAGTATTCAAACTTGAGTCGAGTTAGCTCAAGTTTTGCTGAGAGAACTTGACGCGCGACATCCAAGCCTACAAACTTGATGCTGCGCGGCTCAACTATGCACGCGCAAGCAAACTTAGAAGGAGATAGAGCTCATGGCTCGTGCAGTAGGTATTGACCTCGGAACCAC